>Ga0193953_1000787_pt1 | contig 15988 bp, 12 predicted proteins | sample BB_4_MG_FD_140325 | JGI IMG/M metagenome (GOLD analysis project Ga0193953, IMG submission 140325) | Microbial mat bacterial communities from the Broadkill River, Lewes, Delaware, United States - BB_4_MG | ecosystem: Environmental > Aquatic > Freshwater > River > Microbial mats | place: USA... | reverse complement strand
AATATGCGCAAGGCGGTTCGCAAATGTAAATTTGCTTTGTATAAAAGTTCTTTGTCGCCTTCACAAGCTACCGCTCTTTTCAAAGATCTGATGTTGGTAGCTCCCAACTCTTCTAATTCCTTAGCCAGAACGCTTTCCAGCCCATGAAACGTTTTAATCAGTAATTCCACTATTATTTCCCTCCGGTTATAAATCGGGTGCAAGTTACGAAACTTAAGAGAAGCAGCAATTATGATTTTTCACATATGGGTTAAGAATTGTTAATTGCTCTTTTTTTTGTCACCAATTAGTATTGAATGAAATGGTATAGTTCTTGTTATAACAGGTTAAAACTGATGGTAAATAAAATTAATAAATAATAGAAAACGATTATCATGAAAACCAAAGACTCCATGAAACTATTTTCAAAGGCCATCGCCATCCCTGCCATTATCGCAGTGAGTGCAATATTGGCTGAATGTACAGTAGATGAGAAGCGAAAGAGGTCCTTGTCAGGTACTTCTGTTTTAGAACAAGTAGAAGGCACGTAATATGTCGATAATCCTCAAGGTGTAGAGTCGTTTCTTAATAAGGGGACGACTCTTTTGTTTTGTGCTGCAACCGTTATAGTATTGAAGTTAGCCGTTTGGAAATAATAATAAAGAAGTTTTTTGTGCACCAAAGAATATATTTACCTGTTTGATGAATTATTACCAGATTGTAATTCACAGACTCATCAAGTATTATCTTTCGGGTGGTAAGTAATTGGTTTTACTATTTGATGAAAACCTTGAGTTAGATATCTGCATTGGAAAAGGTGATGGCATACCATTCATCTTGATTTATCATACAGATGAGTAGAATAAAATTATGTGAGCAATTATATATTTTGTATTGCGATATGTTTCTGGTTGTGATTATTATACTAAATTTGTGTAAGGTAATCGGGTATTGTCTATAATAGCATGTGTAGTTAAGTCTTAACTATGCATCTCTGTATTGTGGACCTTTCAATCAAGCTTTATAATTATCATCAAGCACTTGGTTTCGGGGAAGTCTTATGTTGTCATAAATGTTGGATTCCTCCAGTGTAATGATTGTATAGTAATATGATTGCAAAAATATACCGGTTGCCGAAAAGGTTTTAGAGTAGGCGAAATTTTAAACTAAACTTAATGAAAAAGATTAAATTCATTGAAAGCCCAAAAGCCGAAAAATGCTTAGAAGAAAAAATGTTTCCTGAAATGTTTGATCTTGGCAATGCCGAACAGTCTGCAATTAGAGGTGGTCGTCAGGCATCGTTTCAAGATTCTCTTGTTGATGATTGTGATGCTGTTTGTTTGCCATCTGAATGGGGGGGGCCTTGTTCTTGCTTAACCAACCTTTGTTGATTTTAACTTGATAGTGAAGCCTGATTTTTTTGAAGTCAGGCTTCTTATTTACCTTTCTAAACTTGTAAAGAGATGAACTGGTCCCGATATAATTTTCTATTTAATTCTAGTGATCACGGATACTTACTCTATAATTCTTTAACCAATAGTTTTGCCGAGATTGAAGAAGAAACATATTTGTTATTTGAAAAAGTAAAACAAAATCCTGCCCTGTTAACCGAAAATTTTTCTACAGAGGAGATTGGTCAATTGAAAGAGGCTAAGATTCTTGTAGATAATGACTATGATGAGTATCTTAATATTAAGTTGCAGCGACATTTAAAACGGTTCGATAAGAGTCGGATGACCCTGACCATTGCTCCCACTTTGCATTGTAATTTGGCATGTGACTATTGCTTTGAGGAAGCCAGGCCAAATGTATATATGTCTGATGAAGTTGAAGAAGGAGTTCTGAAGTTTTTGAAACGACATAAGGATGTGAAAAGGATGACCATCACGTGGTATGGAGGGGAGCCCTTATTAGATTTCGACCGGATGGTATCACTCACTCAAAAAATAAAGAAACTGAATATTTCCTTTCAATCTTCAGTTATTACCAATGGTTATTTACTAACGGATGAAGTGATCGGTCAATTAAGTGATTTGCATATTAAGCAAGTTCATATTACAATCGATGGTCCCGAGGAAATTCATAATAAAAGGCGCCCTCATATTAAGGAGCAGAACTCTTATGAAGTGATTTATAATAATATGTTGAAATTAAAACCACTTTTGAAGGAGAAAAAACTGGCTCTATCTGTACGAGTTAACATCGATCATACCAATAAGAGTTTCTATCATGCTGTGCATAATAAAGTGAGAAAAGATTTCAAGGGTTTACAAGTTAGCGTTTATGCTGGTATCGTTAAAAAGTCCTATGGTTCTTGTTCATCCGTAGACGATATTTTAATGGATAATCAAGAACAGGCTAACTTTAATATTGACCAATATTTGAAGCATGACATTAAGAGTGCTAATTTTTTTCCTGTAAAAGTAAATGGGGAATGTATGGCTCGTCAATTATATGGTTATTTAATTGATGCACGTGGAGATATATATAAGTGTTGGACCGATGTGGGGCAAAAGAAAGATGCCATCGGAAATATTTTAGATCACACGACAGTTAATGCTAAGCAAATAACCAGGTATTTGACGGGTGCAGATGTGTTTGATAAGCAGGAGTGTCAGGAGTGTTTCTTTTTGCCAGTTTGTGGTGGTGGTTGCCCGCATATGGCCATAAAAAAAATGATGGGGCATGAGCAAATAGATTTATGCCATGTGGCAAAGGGAAATCTGGATAAATTTTTAGGTATTTACTATGATATAAAGAATCAGGAAGGGGCTGCAAATTAGTTGTCAAAAGTGTTCAGTTATACTGGCTTATTGTAGGTCGGTGTTTTTGTATTGGTTGCCTTTGTTATAAATCTGTACAGATTTACTTATTGAATAGTTTGAAAGGTGTTCTGTTGAAAACAGGACACTTTTTGTATGAAAAATAGATAGAGGATTTAAAAAGCCTGTTTACAACCATTATGAGGTTTTCATTGTTTAATACTCACTAAAATTAACGATTCATGAAAGCCGCTTTTAAATCGAAACACCTGGCTGTTGGAGTTGTCATTGTTTTTTGTCTCATTCAATTGAAGACTGTTGAGCGAATTAACCCTTCCTATGAAGTGGAAAAGGATATGATTGAAATACTAAATCCACCACTAGATGTAGAGGATATTCTGAAACAAGCGTGTTATGATTGTCATTCAAATCAAACAGATTTTCCATGGTACTCGAAAATAGCCCCTGCTTCATGGATGATTGAACGGAATGTCAACTTGGGAAGGGAAGAGGTTAATTTTTCTAATTGGGCAAGCTATCGTTCGTCACGGGCTATGCATAAACTGGAAGAAAGTTATAAGCAAGTGAAACACGATCACATGCCCGTTCTGGCCTACACGTGGATGCATCCTCAGGCCAGGTTAAGTGATGTGGAAAAGAATAAACTATTAAACTGGTTAGAAAATAAAGCGAATGAAATGATGGATGAGATGAATTAACAATATGCTTCGATCTGTCGTTTAAAATTCAATCATTAAGCCAAAAGTTGGAAGTATGGTGCCTGAAGTTGTTGTTAATTCTTTTAGTTCATAACGTTGTTCCTCAAGGGGTGCACCAGGGTTGGTAATGATGGGGTTATCAGTGTCATCTTTAACCTGTACAAGATTGCTTGGTTGGTCAGCCTGATTGTTGTAGAGGTTTTGAATATCAATGTAGAATCCCAAAGTGAACGTTTTAAAATTATAGGATTTATCTATTCTAAAATCCAATTGATGAAATGCTGATAATCGTTGTGTGTTGAATTGTGAATAATCCAGGTATTCTCTTCCTTGTGCATCCCAGGCTAATACCAAAGATGACTTGTCATAATCATAGGGTGTATAGGGCAAGCCACCCAGATATCGCCATTTTAAGCCGATGTCCCAATTACGTTTAAGTCTTTGATTGAGTGTGAAGGTAAAAATATGACGGCTATCCCAAGATGATGGAACATAATCGCCTTTGTAATCTGTAAATTCACTGCGAACATAGGTGTAAGCCGAAGTGATACTTAGTCCTTTAGAGGTTCGGGTTTGATAAAATAGCTCTAAACCATAAGCTTTACCTTTAGAATCGGGTGTGACCTCTTCATCGCCAAAAACACCGAAGTCACCTCCTTTGCTGGCTAGTGAGATGGAATCATTGACTGAGAAGGGGTAATGATTATAGTTTTTGAGAAATCCTTCCAATGTAATGCGGGTGTGGTTATTTGGCCTGTACTCTAAGCCGGCTACAAAATGATCAGCGCGAATATATTTCAAACCGTTTTGCCGATTCACCAATTCGCCAGTGTTGTTTCGAAATCCCATGGTGGTATAGGCTGGATTTTGGTAATAACGTCCCGCATTCATATTTAGATAAAAATCTGGCAACACCATGAATGATGCTGCAATCCTTGGGCTTATTTGACTCAGTAGCTTGTTCATCTCAGAGGAGTAGTTGTTGGCATCCATTCTGAGCCCCGCGGAAAGGGTAAGCTGATTATTGAAAAATGGATGTGATAGTGAGCCGAAAACCGACCATTTCACTAAATTTAAATCGGAAGCATAGTTGATTTCCTGAGGTTCATCATTTATAAAGGTTCGGTTATAGGTCTTGTTGGAATATTGCGCGTATTCAAGTCCGCTCCCAATATTTATGGTAAAGTCGTTGGGGCGAGCCGTATACTCCATTCGAAACTTATTCTCAATTTCGTCTGACGTGTAATCCGTTCTCAGGTTTTCAGGGGTTTCAATATTATCCTGGTATTTGTAGGCACGGTTATTCAGGTGATTTCGACTCAGTACAAACGTCAAATAACTTTTCTCCAGGTAATGTTTCCAGGAGGTTCCAATGGTATAGTTCCACTGCTCGTTGACGGGAATGTAACTGAGGATGTAATCGTTTTCCTCAGTTGGTTTAGGGGAGGGATTTAATGCGAAATCATCTATGGCACCCACGCCGATGAATGAAATTTCATTTTTTGTATTCAGTCGTGTTTTGGTTTTGAACTGAAAATCAGTAAAGGTGGGGAGGAATGGAAGTCCGATCGCATCAAAGAGAAACTGGAGATAAGATCGGCGCACCGAAGCAATGAGACCTGTTTTTTCGCCCAATGGTGCAGTGGTTGTCAACGAAATTTCAGAAGCTCCCAGTGTGCCTTTAAAATTGGGACGATCGCTATTGACATCAATTTGTTTGAATTGTAACACAGAACTAAGCGCATTGCCTTTTCCTGCCGGGAAGGCGCTTGAATAAAAATCGACTTCACGAATGAAATCCACATTTAAAATACCCACAGGCCCTCCTGATGCTCCTTGAGTAGTGAAGTGATTGAGATTGGGTATTTCTATATCATCCAAATAGAAACGATTTTCGGAGGGACCGCCCCCTCTTACAATTAAGTCATTTCGGAAAGTAACGGCACTACCAACCCCGGGAAATGATTGCAATACCTTGGAGATATCCCGGTTGGCGCCAGCACTTTTTTCAATCTGGTCAATGCCGATTCGTCTGAGTGAAACAGGCGCTTCCGGCTTTTGGGCAAACGGGGATGCTGTAATTTCAATTTCGCTCAGGACCTCTGAAACAGGCTCCATGCGGATCTCTACAAAGTTACTTCTGATTTGAGATATGTTGTATTCTTCCGTAATCAGTCCTTTGTAGCCAATAGACGATACTTGCAGACGGATAAAGCCGGCTTCCAGATTTTCGAATTCAAACTGCCCTAATGTATCGGTCATCGTGCCAATGAAGGTATCAAAAATGATGATGTTGGTAAAAGGGATGGATTCATTGGTGAAGGCGTTTTTTACAATACCTTTTAAGGTTCCTTTCTGGCTGAAGGATAAATTGCTTGAAAGTATCAGGATAAAAAGTAAACAATAGCGCTTCATGCATTTAGTTGTTTAAAGTATTGTATCAGCTATTAAACACCGTATGGGTGAAATTGTTTTTTGTTGCGATTTATTAAAAATTGTTAACTTGGTTGCGCCCAAACCCGGTTCAATGGATAGAAAGTCTCTTTTTAGGAAGTTTTTAGTCTGGCGATTACGTCATGTTAGTAATCGACAGTTCATGATGATATTAAGTGTTATCGTGGGAGTGTCCGCCGGTTTGGCGGCTGTAGCGATTAAAAACTCAGTCCATTTCATTAGCCATCTGGTTTTAAATGTCCTTCAGGACAGTAAAGGCCTGCTTTTTTTGATAGCACCTGCTGCAGGTATTTTACTGACCGTTTTATTCATTAAATATATAATCAAACGCCCTGTCAGGCATGGTATACCCAATGTGTTGTATACCATTTCGAAAAATCAAGGGCAGATGAATCGCCACAACATGGTGTCTTCAATTGTTACCAGTGCCTTAACCGTGGGTTTTGGTGGTAGTGTAGGACTGGAGGGACCTACCGTTTCGACTGGGGCAGCAATTGGCAGTAATGTCGGACAGCTTTTTCGCTTGAACTACCGACAGGTTAAACTCCTGCTGGGATGTGCCTGTGCAGGTGCTATGGCTGCTATTTTTAAGGCCCCTATTGCCGCCATCGTATTTGCTCTGGAAGTGATTATGCTGGATCTAACCCTGGCCTCTTTAGTACCCATTTTAATGGCTTCCATTTCTGCTGTAGTCACCTCTTATCTCTTCATGGGACAAGAAGTGGTCTATCCTTTTAAAATGGAATATACCTATGTTATGGAGGATTTGATCTACTATGGGTTACTGGGAGTTGGTGCTGGATTTGTTGCGTCCTATTTCACCAGGGTATATATATTAATCGAGGGCTGGTTTGAGCAGATAAAACAAAGAAGGGTCCGGTTTTTAGTCGGGAGTTTGGCGCTGGGGGGCTTGTTGTTTTTCTTTCCCTCGCTCTATGGTGAAGGTTATGAAGTGATCAATCACGCCTTGGCGGGTAAGGTCACACATTATTTCGAGAATCCGTTTTTCGCTCATTTTGGAGATAGTTTCATTGCCATGGCTATTTTTTTGTGTGCCCTCATTGCCTTGAAGGTAGTCGCAGCTTCATTAACATTTGGGAGTGGTGGGGTAGGCGGTATTTTTGCACCAACGTTGTTTATGGGTGCCCATACCGGGATGTTGTTTGCTTTTGTGATTAATAAACTTGGCTTTCACCATTTACCGGTTAAGAATTTTGCGTTGATTGGGATGGCCGGGTTAATTGCCGGCGTATTGCAGGCTCCTTTAACGGGTTTATTTCTGATTGCTGACTTATCCGGTGGTTACCAGCTTTTTTTACCCCTAATGATCACCGCTACTGTGTCGTTCGCTACCGCTAAAACCTTTGAAAAGCATTCAGTTTATACGCATCAGTTGGCGAAGCGTCGGGAATTGTTAACGCACGATAAGGATCAGGCTGTGTTAACCATGATGGAAGTGAAAAATCTCATAGAAACTGATTTTGCACAAATATCACCAACTGCCAATCTCGGTGATTTAGTAGAAGTGGTTTCCGAAGCTCACCGTAATTTGTTTCCGGTGGTAGATGATGATGGGATATTACATGGCATGGTAAAAATGGATGATATTCGAAAAATCATCTTCAAACCTGAATTGTACGAAAAAGTTCAGGTGAAAGAGTTGATGTACATGCCGGAATATTTTATCAGTCCGGATGACGCTATGGAGGATCTGGTAGAAATGTTTCGTAAGTCCTCCCGTTTCAATATCGCGGTGATTGACAAAGGAAAATACCTGGGGTTTATTTCGCGCGCGAATGCCTTCACTGCCTACCGGAATCATTTGAAGATGTATTCCGGTGACTATTAATTTTAGTGATGTTCCCCTAAAAACTCAGCAAGGATCGTTTCCACTTCTTCCAGATTGTGGGTATCCATTAATTTTGCCCTTAGGGCAGGCGCGCCGGCAAAGCTATTGGTATATATTTTAAAGAAACGTTTAATGACCGACCACGGCTTCTCACCTTTCCAGGTGGTTGCGTACAGTGTGGCATGCAAGCGTAAAGCATCAATTTTGTCTTTCATATCCGGTTCATGATCGGGATTGTACAGCCAGGGATTGCCAAAAATACCGCGGCCAATCATCACCCCATCAACGCCGTAATCGTGCATTTTCTGCATCGATTCTGCAATCGACTTGACATCGCCATTGCCCAGTAGTTTCATGGCTGGATTGATTTGATTGCGTAACTCTACGGCTTTCTTAATTTCATTCCAATCCGCTTCCCCTTCCGACATCATCTTTTGAATGCGGCCATGTACAGTTAGCGCATCAGCTTCTGATTCCAATAGGTTCGAAATCCACTCTTCCGTAACGACTGATTTAAATCCAATACGTGTTTTTACACTCAGAGGAAGGTTGGAAGCCTCTTTAGTAGCAGTAATAATTTCGCGAGCTAACTCTGGTGTATTAATAAGAGCTGAACAGGCGCCTTTTTTAATAATGTTTTTCATGGGACAGCCCATGTTGATATCAATGCCATCAAAAGGGGTTTCTTCTGCTATATAACGGGCTGTTTTGTGAAACTTTTCAGGATCCGTTCCCCATATCTGAGCCACCATTTTAACATCATGCTTTTTGACCAGTTCTAATTCACTTTCGTTAATGTTAAAGCGATGGATAACCTTGGTTTGGCCAACAGGATGACAAAAGCCATCAGTAGAGAGAAATTCGCTGAACAGAATCGGATAGTGATCGGGATGACCAAGCCGTAATACCACTTCGCGAAAAACAGTGTCCGTCACATCCTCCATCGGAGCCAATGCCCAAATCGGTCCTGTGGCGGATTTCCAAAAGTTTGAGGTTTTGTTATTTACAGCGTCAGTACCTTCCGTCGTCATCACAATCAATTCTAATTTTAAAATGGTCTTAATAGTTTGCAAAAATAGAAATATTCCTGAAAAGGGAAAGGCTGGTTTTTATAACAGATCAAAGGTATAATGGGGTGTTGGGATCTAACAAAATATGGTATTCAGGTATGGCTTTTTCTTGCAAAGAACATTATTTTGGTGGTATCTTGATTATGGGTATTCGAAAGTTTTTTCAATTGCTTTAAAGTTTCTTAATGAAAGCTTAACTTTTTTTAACAGTATAAGGCTACGGTATTGTATTGCGCCTACTGACGCTTTTTTATACTTTTGCTAGTACTTTTGCCGGGTTAGTAATTAATTCGGAATTTATGTTGGGATAGTGTTTGAGATTCATTGAATTATCTGGAATTATTCAGCGCATGTCGCTGCCACCTTAACCCTATTGGGCTATGAAACCAAAAAAAGAAGAACGTAAATTACGTAAGATTGAAGACGAAATCTGGAAGGAGTTGAGCTTTACAGATAAGAAATACGAAATCAGTAACTACGGCCGTATAAAAAGCTATTGCTATGACCAGGAAAATGGTCGCATTGTTAAACTTGGGAATATTAAAGGATTTTTTAATGTGAGCCTTCGGGTCAAAGGAAAAAAGAAATCCTATTTAGTTCATAAACTGACTGCTGAGTACTTTGTTGATAAAACTGCTGAAGACCAGGATGTCGTAATTCATTTGGATTGGAATAAACAAAACAATTACTACACGAATCTTCAGTGGGTAACAAAAGCTGAAAGTTATAAACGCATGCATAAAGTGTTACAAGAGGCTCGAAAAAAGGCTGGGAAAGTTGTAACCAGCTCCAAGTTAACCAAACAAGATGTGGCGGTTGTAAAAGGCATGTTAGAGAAAGGTGTAAAGCAAAATCTCATTGCAAAAATGTTTTGCATTAGTGAAATGCAAGTGAGTCGCATTGCACGGAAGGAGAATTGGGCGGAGGTAGAGCCTGTTTTGTCTTTATAGAACAGTTTAATGAATGATAGAAGAAGCTTGTGGTTCACACAAGCTTTTTTTATCTCTGTAAAAAAGAACGATAGAAACTTGACACTGTAAGCGAATTATCTTTTTTTGCATAGAATTGATATAAATATCCTAAGTGTAGATGACGAACAGGCATTTATGCTACTTTTGTGCCCGATATGGAAAAAGTGAGTCAATTGTTGGGGAAATTTTTAGTTTGGCGAGTGAAGAATATTAGTCAAAAACATTTTGTGCTGTTTTTAAGTTTGCTGGTTGGGATATTCAGTGGTTTAGCGGCAGTAATTCTGAAAAATACCATTCATTTTACTCATTCTGTGCTAACAGGAAGCTTTCAGCTGGAAGGGCAGAACTACCTTTATTTGGCCTACCCAATGATGGGTATTCTCATTACTGTTTTAATCATTCGTTTCTTTATAAAAGATAGCTTAGGTCATGGTGTGAGTAAAATTCTCTATGCCATTTCGAAACGAGGTGGCCATATCAAACCACACAATAATTATTCCTCTATTTTGACCAGTACCTTTACCATCGGATTTGGGGGATCGGTAGGAGCAGAGGCACCGATTGTATTAACAGGTGCTTCCATTGGTTCGACTTTAGGGCGCTTGTTTCATATGAACTATAAGACAATCATTTTATTGATGGGATGTGGGGCAGCTGGGGCCATTGGTGGTATTTTTAAAGCCCCCATTGCCGGATTGGTTTTTACACTGGAAGTATTAATGCTCGATTTGACCATGGCCTCTTTGGTGCCGCTGTTGATTTCGGCCGTATCAGCTGCAACTGTAGCCTATTTCTTTTTGGGTAAAAACGTTGAATTCGCATTTGCTTTAGAGGCCCCTTTTCATTTGAATAATATTCCCTATTACCTGGTGTTAGGTATTTTGGCAGGATTTATCTCCTTATATTTTACCAGAGGGGTGATGTTTGTAGAACAGCGTTTTGGCAAGTTCAACAACAGATATGTGAAATGGGCTGTTGGCGGATTGATATTAAGTTTGTTGATCTTTCTATTTCCACCTCTTTATGGGGAAGGTTATAACACCATCACTGCCTTATTAAACGGACAGAGTGAGACAATCATGGGAAATAGTTTTTTCTATGGTTTCCATGAAAATAATTGGGCGGTACTTGGCTTTTTGCTTCTGCTAATAATATTTAAAGTTTTTGCAACGGCTACCACTACCGGTAGTGGTGGTATAGGCGGAATTTTTGCCCCAACTTTGTTTATGGGGGGCGTGACGGGATATTTCTTCGCGCGCTTGATAAATAATTTTGGCTGGGTCAATTTACCGGCTTCCCATTTTACCTTGGTCGGAATGGGGGGCATGATGGCCGGTGTGATGCATGCGCCATTAACTGCGATTTTCTTGATTGCTGAAATTACCAATGGTTACGGCTTGTTTATTCCATTAATGATTACAGCCACCATTGCCTATTTGACCATTATGTACTTTGAGCCCCATTCGCTATATACCAAACGTCTGGCGGCAAAAGGTGAACTGATCACCCATCATAAAGATAAAGCGGTTTTGACATTGATGCGTCTGGAGCGGGTTTTAGAAACGGACTTTAAGACCATTTATCCGGAAATGACACTGGGCGAACTGGTGAAGGTGATTTCTACATCCAAACGTAATATTTTTCCGGTGGTGGATCATGATAGAAAGATGACAGGTATTGTACTGTTGGATGATATTCGTGAAATCATGTTCAATAATGAATTGTACCATGAGACCTTGGTTGAAGAATTAATGTCAGTACCTCCTGCAATGATTGAATGCAATGAGAATATGGATTGTGTGATGCGCAAGTTTGAAGAGACCGGGGCCTGGAATTTACCGGTTGTGGAAGATGGTAAGTACCTTGGATTTGTTTCGAAGTCGAAGATTTTCTCAGTGTACAGACGGGTATTAATTCACTTCTCAGATGAATAAGAGCTACGCAATATTCGCTTAGTAGCCTTGTATTATATTTCTAAACCAAATAATGAGCAGGATTCCCAAAAAAGGGAAAAGAATGGCATTGGGCCATTGGTGTTTTAGTAATTGGTAAAAAGAATGACTATTTCTGATAATATCCCTGATTAACCAGGGAATGGCGATCAACACAAAGAGGTGAAAGAAAGGTCCCACAGGATGCCATTGAAAAGCCGTCCATAGATGACCTTGTAATAATTCAGCCGTACTCCGTCCCATTCCACATCCCGGACAGGGAAACCCGGTTAATTGCTTGATGGGACATAGTGTAATCGGAGCTTCAAAATTCGCAGAAACTAAGATGTAAGCATAGCCGGAAAGTATACCAACCAACATGCTGACACCTCGTATCCGATGATTGTGTTTAGCTATCTTTTTTTTAAGCGACACGCATAAATTTTTCGAGATTACTTTCTTTGGTGGCATCCATAATGATGAACAGATCGACCAAATACCAGAAGAATAATCCCCCGCAGGTTAATAGTTTAGCTACTCCCAGGCCGGTTTGACCAATGATGAACCGATCGATACCCAATTGACCTACAAATAGTGATATGATAAAAACCATTAATGGGGTACGGTATTCTTGCGATTGAATCAAAAGCATGCGCTGCTCATCTGCCTCATCCAGTTTTTGCTTGATGATGTGGAGGCTTTCAGCTGGAAATTTGTCACTGTTTTGAGCTAAGAAATAAGTGGTAAAATGATTGTTCATGTGCGTAAGTTTGAAGGTTTTTCCTTTACGCATACAAAATACGGAGAAATCAATTAAGAGTGAAATAAATCATTTTTGATTCTCTAATAATGTTATAAACTGCAAACAGTTTTTTTTTGTCGCATCGTTCAGGTAAATTTGTGAGCGTGTGTAAGTAAGAAATATATTTATTGAATAATGCAGGTGAAGAATTAATAAAATCTGACGCTGCAACCAAATTAAGGACTAATGAAAAGAGATACAGTAATTTTTGATTTAATTCAGAAGGAATACGATCGTCAGAAAAATGGCATCGAGCTAATTGCTTCTGAAAACTTTGTGAGCGAACAAGTGATGGAAGCTCAGGGATCTTGTCTGACGAATAAATATGCAGAGGGATATCCGGGAAAAAGATATTATGGTGGTTGCCAGGTGGTGGATCAAACAGAGCAATTGGCGATTGACAGAGCTTGTGAACTGTTCGGCGCTGAGTATGCTAATGTTCAGCCTCACTCCGGTGCACAAGCAAATGCTGCTGTATTTTTTGCTTGTTTAAAAGCAGGTGATACATTCATGGGATTGGATTTGGCCCACGGTGGTCACTTAACACATGGTTCTCCGGTTAACTTTTCAGGGGTTACTTATCACCCGGTTTCTTACCACGTGAAAGAAGAGACTGGTCAGGTAGATTATGATGAGATGGAAGAATTGGCACGTGAGCACAAGCCTAAAATGATTATTGCCGGTGCATCAGCTTATTCTCGCGAATGGGATTATGCCCGTATGCGTCGTTTGGCTGACGAAATTGGTGCCATCTTATTGTGTGACATGGCGCACCCTGCTGGTTTGATTGCTAAAGGATTATTAAGCAATCCGGTTGAGCATTGTCACATTGTAACTACCACTACTCACAAAACATTGCGTGGACCTCGCGGTGGTATGATTTTGATGGGCAAAGATTTTGAAAACCCATGGGGTATTACTACGCCTAAAGGAGCTGTTAAAATGATGTCTGCTGTCTTAGACTTTGCAGTTTTCCCAGGTCAGCAAGGTGGTCCTTTGGAGCATGTCATTGCAGCTAAAGCAATTGCTTTTGGTGAGGCATTGTCTGATGATTTCAAAGTATACGTTGATCAGGTGAGAGCGAATGCTCAAGCCATGGCTGATGAGTTTCTTAAGTTAGGTTACAAGATTGCGTCGGGTGGTACGGATAACCATTTGATGTTAATTGATTTGAGAACGAAATTCCCGGAGATTACCGGTAAGAAAGTAGAAAACACCTTGGTGAAAGCCGATATTACCATCAATAAAAACATGGTACCATTCGATACGCGTTCGCCATTCTCTACTTCAGGTTTCCGTGTTGGTACTTCTGCTATCACGTCACGTGGATTGAAAGAAGACGATATGCGTGTGATTGTTGGATTCATTGACGAGGTAATTTCTAACATCGATAATGAAGAAGTTATTGCTGATGTATGTAAGCGCGTAAATGCTATGATGGCTGACAAACCAATGTTTGCCTGGTAGTAGTAAGATATAATCAAGTTGAAAAGGGTGCTGTGGAAGACGGCACCCTTTTTTACATATCTTTGGCTAACAAATTTCAAATCCTAACTCATGACACTTGTTGACGCTCTTTGGTTGATCCTGGCTGGTCTGTTTGCTGGTTTTATTAACACGCTAGCCGGCAGTGGTTCGCTCATCACCCTTCCGTTATTGATGTTTCTGGGATTGTCACCGCATCAGGCCAATGCGACTAATCGGGTAGCTATTTTCTTTCAGAATCTGGTGGCTGTTCGTAATTTTCGGCAGCAAAAGATGCTTCATACCCGGCAGGAACTTTATTTAGTGATTCCAGCGCTTATTGGATCGGCTGTTGGGGCTTCCTTAGCCATTCAGGTGAATGAGGAAGTGCTCAATACCTTTATTGGCATTTTACTCTTTGTGATGTTTTTTCTGATCTTGTTCAAACCGGATCGGTGGGTGAAGCAACAGGCTGGATTGGTATCCGGTAAAGGAAAGGTGTTGAGAATTATTATCTTTTTCTTTATTGGTGTGTATGGCGGATTTATACAGGCAGGGGTTGGTTTCTTTTTATTGGCAGGCTTGGTGTTAGGAGTAGGCTATGACCTAATCAAAGCTAATGCTGTGAAAGTGTTGATTGTGTTTACTTATACAGCATTGGCATTGGGAATTTTCATCTGGTCGGGTCAGGTGAATTATTTGTATGGCTTGGTATTGGCTGTCGGTAATGCTTCAGGGGCTTATGTGGCTTCTAAGTACGCCAGGCAAATTGGGGTGAAGTATATTCGATTTATTCTGTTGGCAGCTGTGTTTATCGCAGGTTTAAAGGTGTTGGGTGTTTTTACCTTATAAGAATTAGTAGTGCCACAAGCTATGGAGATGTCTTTATAAATAGAATCAGTACTGTTTTGCTTTGCACAGATATTGTTAGGGTTTAAAACAATATCTCCATAAAGCATAGAGGTATCGTCACATCAAAAAACAGTAGCGTTACAAGTTGTAGAGATGGCTCTACAAATAAAATCAGTATTGTTTTTCTTCACAGAGCTATCGTTTTGGCTTAAAACAGTATCTCTATAAACCATAGAAGTATCGTCACATCAAAAAACAGCATCATTAAACTGATGGGGTGTCTGCAAGTTGCAGTTGATTTACTTATTTTAGTCCAAAACAAAGTGATAAGTAATTTTCCCTTTCTGATGTGCGGCCGCATTTTTATCAGCGTTAAACTTTGCTTTTTTTGCAGCTTCAACGGCCTTGGCTTGTAAATAATTATTCTGTGTGGTGGAGCCTCGTAAAATAGGTACCGCAGCGATTACATTTCCATTGCGATCCACTGTTATTTCAACAACGACAATGCCTTCTTCCTGAATATTATAGTGTGGTTTGGGGAGGCCTCCAACCAAACTACGTCCGGTTAAGTCAAATCCACTGCCTGAGTTACCAAGTCCGGAACCGGTTCTGTTTTTTGAATCCGGATCACCGGTAAGGTGTCCCTGGTTACCTGTTCCTTTGGTATCACCTTCTGAATCATCTGATCCGTTTGTTTTTTTACCAAATGCACCACTCACTTTGTTTCTGGCATCAGCCGCCTGGCGCTCTTGTTCTTCACGTTTTTTGCGGGCTTCTTCGTCTTTTTGACGTTGTATTTCCTTTTGGCGTTCAACCTCTTTTTGCCGTTCTATTTCCTTCTGACGCTCAATTTCTTTTTGCCGATCCAGCTCCTCTTGTTTTTTACGTTCTTCCTCCCGGCGTTTCTTTTCCTCAGCGTCTTTCTTCTTTTGTTCAGCACTTTTTACTTCTGGTGCTTCATCGTAATCCTGAGTTTTTATTTCTTCCTTGACAGGTTTCGGTTCAACGGGTTCTGGTTTTATGGCAGGAGGTGGGGGTGTGGGCTCCACAACTTTTTCAGAAGCCGAAGGTCGCGGTTCTTTATCGCCAAGTGCTGTTACCGTATCACCAAAATTCACCAATATACCCTCTTCTT
>Ga0193953_1000784_pt1 | contig 16015 bp, 8 predicted proteins | sample BB_4_MG_FD_140325 | JGI IMG/M metagenome (GOLD analysis project Ga0193953, IMG submission 140325) | Microbial mat bacterial communities from the Broadkill River, Lewes, Delaware, United States - BB_4_MG | ecosystem: Environmental > Aquatic > Freshwater > River > Microbial mats | place: USA... | reverse complement strand
GGGTACTGCCGGTATTATCTTTAGCGTCGAGCCGGTAACCAGTGCTACCAGTTACAAATGGGAATTACCCAATGGATTTATAGTGCGGGGAGATGTTTCTGCAGCCTCTATAGTTGTTGACCTGGATCCAATGATGGATGCCATTTCTTCGGATGTTAAAGTTACCCCGGTAAATGGTTGCGGTGAAGGGTTGAGTACTTCCTCATTGACGGTTAATGTATATCCGCTGCCAACGGCTTATGCTGGGCCTGATGATGAGGTATGTGCAAATACCTATACACTTAAAGCTACTAATCCAGTTGCTTCATGGACCGGCCGCTGGACAGTGATTTCCGGTGCGGCTACAATAACGAATCCAACACAATACAATAGTACTCTTACAAATATTAGTCGGGGCGATGTGGTATTACGCTGGACAGTAACGCATAAAAACAGTGTTAGCAGCCAGTGTGAGGCGTACGATGAAGTAACTATTCGAAATAATACGCTAACTGTCAATGCAACTGTAGAAAATAATAATGTTTGCAATGGTACAACAACCTTAATTGGTACACCGGTTTCCGGATCAATAACAGGGCGATGGGAACCTATCTTCCCGGTTGGTTCAACGGCTATTATTGATAATACAGAACTGGCCACTACAAATGTTTCGTACCTTGAGCCTGACCGGAATGTATTCCGATGGACCATAAGTCAAGGAGGTTGTGAAAGTTACGGAGAGGTTGAGATCTATAATAATGAACCATCTGATGCCGTGATTTTATCGGGAGCAACTGTTGCCGTATGTGCTGAAATGGTTAATCTGGAAGCTCTGAAACCTGAAGAAGGTAATGGTAAATGGACCCTTATTTCTGGTGCAGGAGTTGTTGCTTCTGCAGATAATCCTGTTACCGCTATTACTGGATTAGCTAAAGGGAATAATGTGTTTAGATATACGGTTTCAAAGGGTAGCTGTAGTAAATACCAGGATGTTGTTGTGCGTAACAACCAGTTGAATGTGGACGCAGGAGCTGATCGTACCATTTGTGCAGATAATACAACTTTAGAGGGGTCTATACCGTCTGATTACGTAGATGTACATTATTGGGGAGTTGTTGAGGGGGCTGCCAATTTTGCTAATGGAACACAATATAATACGGAAGTGACAGATCTGGCTCTGGGCCTAAATAAACTGGTGTGGACATTTGATCAAGATGGTTGTATTTCTACAGACATCATTGAGATTACCAATAATTCTCCAACCAATGCTTCTGTAGGTAGTAACCAAGTGGTATGCAGCAGCGAGACACAGTTGACAGGAAATAATCCTGATGTTGGATATGGCTTCTGGTCTGCGATTTCCGGTTCAGGTCGTTTTGATGATGTGAATGTTTCGAATACCATGGTTCGTGGACTCCAGGAAGGTATAAATGTATTCCGGTGGACGACTGCCAATAATGGTTGTTTTACGCATGCTGATCAGACTATTGAGAGTTTATTGGTATCAGCTTATGCAGGTAAAGATTCAGCAGTTTGCGAACGTACCATTCAGTTGAATGCTACCCAACCGGTTATAGGAACTGGTAAGTGGGTTCAGTTAAATGGTGTCGGCGGTTCAACTATTTTTGATGAAGATGATCCAAAATCACTAGTTACCCTTGATCTAGGTGAAAATGGGTTGATTTGGGAAGTGACGAATGTCGATTGTGTCTCAAGGGATACTGTATATATTTCTGTAAATATCCCTCACCCGGTTAATGCAGGTACTGATCAGATTATTGATGGTGGAGCCACTACATTAAATGCTACCCCAGTTGATGTGGGAGTGGGTTCCTGGTCTTTGGTGTCCGGTGGAGGTACTATCACTGATCCTACGAATGCTTATTCTAATGTCACTGGTTTGAGGCGAGGAGAGAACGTCTTAAGATGGACTGTTGATTATTTGGGGTGTGTCAAAACTGATGAAGTTACCATTACCAATGGAGAAACTATACCAGCTGATGCCGGATTGAATCAAACCATTTGTAATAATGAAACAATATTAGAAGCCAACGATCCTGATGTAGGTATAGGAGAGTGGTCTGTAGTTAGCGGTGCAGGCAAGATCGAGTCAATTAACTCACCGGAAACGCGAATTTATGATCTGGACCCTGGGCGAAATGTATTCCGGTGGACTATCTATTATACCAATAGCTTCTCCTCTGATACGGTGGTGATTGTAAATAACATGGTTACCCAGGCCATTGCTGGACCAGATCGGCATGTATGTCGGGAATGGTTTGAATTGGAAGGTAATACGCCATCTTTGGGTACTGCCAATTGGTCGTTAATTAGTGGAGCTGGCAGCTTTGATGATACTAACGATCCAAATACGATAGTTCGTAATCTAACACAAGGTGATAATGTATTGAAGTATGAGATAGAGCAGTTGGGTTGTACTTCTGTTGATACAGTAAGGATTACTAATAATCAGCCAACTAATGCAAATGCTGGTTTCGATGAAGTGGTTTGTACCGACTCCATCGAACTTTACCCTAATACCCCTACTTTTGGTATTGGTGAATGGCGTGTAGCAGAAGGATCAGCAGAGATCGATGGTAACTGGGCCAGAAATTTGGGACCAGGAAGTAATTTATTATCATGGGTGATTACGGTGAACGGTTGTGTTTCTTCCGATACTATTGAAATTATAAATAATCAGCCATCAAAAGCCTTTGCGGGACAGGACCGGATTATCTGTACCGACAGTGTGAAATTATCGTCTAATATCCCTTCAAAAGGGATTGGTACCTGGGAATTAATTTCCGGTAGCGGACAGGTTGCTGACCCAACTGATTCTTATACTATGGTGAAAGGGCTAGGTAATGGTAAGAATCGGTTCCGCTGGACCATTGATAATAAAGGTTGTTTGTCTACTGATGATGTGGAAATTGCTAATCACCATATTCAATCATTTGCAGGTTTTAATCAAGTGAATTGTGCTGATACTGCCATGCTGGAGGCTAATAATCCTTTCCCGGGAACAGGAACATGGGGGGTAATAGGAGGATCAGGATCCGCAATATTTGATAATCCAGATAATCCTTATACGTTTGTTAGAGGACTCGATCAGGGCGAGAACCTTTTGACTTGGACAATATCCAATAACGGTTGTAGTTCGGTGACTGTGGTCAGCATTACTAATAATAATCCAACTCATGCGTTGGCAGGACCTAATCAGGGGTTGTGTGTTGAGAATGCTGTTTTAGCCGCAAATACTCCGGATGTTGGGGTTGGAAATTGGACGATACGAAATGGGGCGGGGGATTTCAGTAGTTTGACTGAGCCATCGGCAACTGTTAATAGTTTGGCATTTGGTAAGAATGTATTTCGCTGGTCCATCAGAAATGAGGGGTGTGTATCCTTTGACGATGTAGAAGTGAGTTTCAATCGAATTGATGCAAAAGTTGGTGCTAATCAAGTTATCTGCTCTGATGAGACAGTACTGGAAGCAAATAATGCCGCACCGGGAGTTGGTACCTGGACTATTGTTGGAGGAAGTAGTCAAGCTGCTTTTAATAATCAGAATAATCCAAATTCACCTGTAAGTAACCTGGGGCAGGGTGCTAATTTACTTCGTTGGTCTATCTCTTATGAAGGTTGTGAAACATTCCAAGAAATGATTATTACCAACAATACGCCTGATGAGGCTTATGCTGGTAATAGTCAGGAAATATGTGAGAATGCTACTATTTTAGATGCTACACCGGTAATTATTGGTACTCCAAGATGGGAGGTATTAACAGGATCTGCAACCATTGCTGATCCTGTCAATCCAAAAACACAGGTAACTGGATTGTCTAAAGGGGACAACGTTTTCCGTTGGATCGTTCAAAATGGAGGTTGTACTTTGACCGATGAAGTAAGGATTGTTAATAACCAACCTTCGGAACCTTATGCAGGAGCTGATCTTGAATTATGTTCTCCTCAAATGAGCTTAAAAGCTAATCCTCCTGCATTTGGAACTGGTTTGTGGACCATCGAGAGCGGTTCAGGTAATTTTGATGATCCAACCAATCCGGATGCAATAATCTCTAATATGGCACCAGGTGAGACCGTTTTAAGATGGACTTTAACACAAGGTCAATGTACTTTATGGGATGAGATAACCCTTGATAATAACACGCCAACAACTGCCAATGCAGGACCGGATATTGAAGATTGTAAAGATTGGACTGATCTGGATGCAAATATCCCTGTCTATGGAAATGGAAGCTGGACATTGGTTTCAGGTGGAGGTGATTTTGATAATGATAGTCAGGCCAAGACCACGGTTCGCAACCTTGGCTTTGGTGAAAATATCCTGATGTGGACCATTCAAAACGGAAGTTGCTTCTCTACTGACAAAGTGAAGGTATTCAATAAGGTACCTGATCAGGCTGAGGCTGGAGCGGATCGCTCTGTCTGTGAAGACTACGTCACATTGAATTCTAATGATCCGGTGGATGGAGTAGGCGTATGGTCTGTGGTAAGTGGTAAAGGTGAGTTTGAGAGTTCCAATCAATACAACACCATTGTGAGAAATGTTGGGTTTGGAGCCAATGTTTATAAGTGGACCATAGCATATGGAGATTGTACCACAGAAGATATTGTGACAGTGACCAGCAATAAAGCCGCACCATTTGCAGGTGATGATGAAATCACTTATACCCCTGAATATACACTTAAAGCCGCCAATCCTGGAAATTTACAAGGAACTTGGAGTGTAGTTGGTGGTGGTGGTACTTTTGAGGATATTAACTTCTTCAATACAACCGTACGGAATTTACCGTTTGGAAAGAGTACTTTTCGTTGGACCATTGTCACGGATGGTTGCTCTGCTTACGACGATGTCACCATTGATTATCGCGAAGTTCCTGAAGCAGGTTTCATTATGGATGTGGAAACAGGATGTTATCCATTGACGGTTGAATTTACCAATTATACCGTCGGGGGGTCTGTTTTCAATTGGGAGTTTGGTGATGGAGCTGTATCTTCACTGCGTAATCCGACTCATACTTACGATGAACCGGGCGAATATAGTGCGATATTAACTGTTCCGGGACCAGATGGAGTAGATGATGTGTTTAGTAAAACTGTTGTAGTATATGATCACCCCATTGCTGACTTTAACGTGACACCGGTTGTAGTTTGGATACCCGGAGATGAAAACAAATATTCCGATTTGTCAGTTGATGGCGTTTCCTGGTTATGGGATTTTGGAGATGGATCAACTAGTGAGGAGCAAAATCCAACTTATGAATATCAGGATGCCGGAGTATATTCAGTTTCTCTAACGGTGCTAAATCAGTATGGCTGTGAAAATATTTTGATAAAAGATAATGTTGTAGAAGCAATTTTAAGTGGTTTTATTAGCTTTCCGAATGCGTTTAAGCCCAGACCGGGAGGTTCTGGTGATTTGGGACGTGTTGGGGAACAGGGAGATGCCATTTTCAAACCCAAATACAGGGATGTTGAGGAGTTCTATCTGCAAATTTTCAACCGTTGGGGACAGTTGATATTTGAAAGTCACGATGTCAGTGAAGGATGGGATGGAACATATAATGGTAAATTAGCACCTCAGGCTGTCTATGTTTGGAAAGCCTCAGGTACATTTGTAAACGGTAAAGAATTTAGAGAAGCCGGTAGTGTATTACTGGTTCGATAAAACAATTTTTTTATTAATGCGAGAACCTCACACTGTGAAAATAACGAATAAGTTGTTGAAATGGATTATAATATGCCTTATCTGTTGCTTTGGGGCACAGGTAATGGCGCAGGATGTCTCTTTTTCGCAAATGTACGCTTCTCCTTTGTATTTAAGTCCATCTTTTACAGGACTGACTAATGGAACACGTCTCAGCATGACTTATCGTGACCAATGGCCTGGTATCCCCAATACCTATAAATCATACGCCTTTGCTGTAGATCATTTTTTTGTGGAACAGAATAGTGGTTTAGGATTGATGTTTATGCGTGATGATAGTGGAAATGGTCAGTTAGTTCGTCAGGATATTAGCGCACTGTATTCGTACGAGATTGAAGTGACTCGCAATATTTTCGTCCGTCCGGGAATTCAGTTTAAATATGCTGAGCGAAACTTAAACTTACTGGATGCCATTTTTCCATCGGATCAGGGAAGTGATGGAACAATTATTCCAGGTTCCGCAGTGGATAATGAAAATGATAATCACAAGCAATTTGATGCGGCTGCATCAGCCATGATTTATAGTGATTTTTTCTGGGCCGGTATTGCCGTGGATCATCTTATAAAAAGCGATATTGGAGTGACTGATATTGAAACCTATCAGCCCATCAAAACATCGATATATGGTGGTTATAAACACACTTATCGGGAAGGGCGGAAAAAAAGAGATGAGCAGACCTTAACCCTGGCATTCAATTACCGGATGCAACAAGGATTTAATCAACTTGATATTGGAACCTATTGGTACATCAATCCGTTGGAATTGGGATTATGGTATCGGGGTATTCCATTTGCATCGGAAAGTGGTTTAATGAATAATGATGGTCTTATTTTTATACTTGGTTTTAATGTAGGGCCGGTTCGATTCGCCTATAGCTATGATTTGACTCTTTCTGATCTGGGAGGAATGAGTAATGGAGCCAATGAAATGACTTTGATTTACCGATTCAATCAAACCTATAAAAAGAAACGATCACGTGGTGCTATCCCCTGTTGGGAGCCTGGAAATTCATCAGGAAGTGGTTCTAAGTATAGGCGACGATCCAGGAAAATCTTTTAGTAAGGACAATCCATTTCGTTTTTTGGGGAAGACAGATTGCTGTCAATCTTGAACATGTTTCTCTTTTATGTGAATATTTTATCTGTATATCCCCAGGCTACCGCTATTTCTCAAAAAAAATGCGCAATTATTTTTATATGTGGGGTAATCACTTATATTTGTTCTCCGTTAAAATAAAAGGTTAAATTACATTAGGGAGAGTATGAAACAATTATCGACAGTATTAAAATGCGTTTTGGTAATCGCTGCAGCAGTCTTGTTTGGTTGTCAGCCTTCAAACAAGTCTGAAAATAATAGTGGAACTAAAGAAGCAGTAGTTGGCGCAACAGATTATACCGTGGCTTATATTAATACTGATTCGTTGTTGCTGAAATACAATTATGCCAAGGCCTTGAGCGAGAAAATTATGGGTAAGCAAGAAGCTTCAAGGGCCGATTTTAATGAGAAAGCGAAAGTATTTCAGCAGGATGCGGTAGAGTTTCAGCGCAAAGTACAAAACAACGGTTTCTTATCGTTGGACCGTGCTGAGAAAGAGCAACAAAGATTGGCCAAAGCAGAACGCGATTTGCAAGAGTTAAATCAACGTCTATCCAATGAACTAATGGTGGAACAAGAGACAATTAATCGTCAGTTGAGAGATACCCTAGTGAATTATTTGGAGGAGTACTCAAAAGAGAATCCTTACAAGCTTATTTTGAGCAATACCATGGGAGATAATGTGCTTTACAGTGCTCCGGGTGTTGATATTACCAACCAAATTGTTGAAGCTCTAAATGCCCGTTATACGGCAGAGAAGTAGTAGAAAGCCATTAAAAAATACCAAAAGGCAGAAATCGATACGGTTTCTGCCTTTTTTGGTATAACAGGTGTTTAAGTATGAATAAAGTAATTGAAAAATATCTGAAGCGTCATCCTCAGGGAGATTTTGATATTGTGGGTTCTAGTGGATTATCTGATATTATGGTTGTGATACCGGCTTACCTGGAAGAGGATTATCTGATCGATACGCTTCAGTCGTTGAAAAATACGCTTCAGGTTAATTGGAATATCGAAATTGTAGTAGTTATCAATTTTAGTGAGACGGATACCGACACAAATAAAGCACTTCAAAGGAATCTTTGTAAAAAAGCAAGCTCCTATGCGGAAATAGAATCAACGGAAACATTTTATATCTCTGTTATTGAAGCGTATAATTTGCCGCGAAAATATAGCGGTGCAGGTTTGGCACGTAAGATCGGAATGGATTATGCCGTGAGTCGTTTTGCTGAGCAGGGAAAAACAGATGGCGTCATTGTTTCTCTGGATGCCGATTGTCAAGTAGCATCTAATTATTTTCAGGTCATTAGTGATTTCTTTTTTCAAAAACGTTTTCAAGGTGGAACGCTCTATTTTGAGCATAGCATAGATAAAAAACAGGAATGTATTCAAGTGACTAATGATGCCATCAGTCAATATGAATTACATCTAAGGTATTATGTGCAGGTATTGCGTTGGAGTGGATTTCCTTATGCTTATCATACCATTGGTTCTTGTTTTGCCATAACAGCTGAACGTTATGTAAGAGCGGGAGGGATGCCACGGAAGCAAGCCGGGGAAGACTTTTATTTTCTTCAGAAAGCCATCCCTATGGGGCAGTTCGGAGAAATTTCTGATACCTGTGTCTATCCATCCGCCCGTGTGTCCGATCGGGTACCTTTTGGGACGGGGCCTTCAGTAAGGAAATTAGTGGAGGGGCAAAGGGAATTCGACACCTATAATCTGGAGGCTTTTATAGATCTCAAATCTCTATTTGAGGCGAGAAATAAGTTTTATCAATTAGATCGGTCGGGGTTTGAGGAGGTCGTACACGAATTCTCAGGAAGAATGCGCAGTTACCTGATTAATTCAGATTTCTTTGAAGTCTTATCACAGGTAAATGCAAATTGCAGCAATGGATCAACCTTTGCAAAGCGTTTTTGGGAAGTTTTTAACGCTTTTAGAGTGGTCAAGTACCTCAATTATGTCCACGAGCATTTCCTGGAAAAAACAGCGGTATTTGATGCTGCGTTGGATTTATTGGAGCTTATTGAGCCAGACACAAATCATAATTTGCTGGATATTGATGAACTGCTAGGGTATTTTAGACAGAAAGAAAATAGCCAATCATTTTAGGTATTTATTCAGTGTCTGACGTATCATGTATTTTTGCACTCAGACACTGAATAGAGAATCTTACTTTTTAATGCGTCTGAAACTGGCGTAGCTATCTAAAACAGCTGTTAGAATAATAAACACAATCCAATAGGTTCTTCCGGTATACATGGCCCAGGCGGCTGGGGCCAGGAACAGGGAACTGTATAAGAGAATGGTATGGATGCGTCTGTTTTCCGGTTTGCCTGCTATTTGGTTGTAGGCACGGATACCGATGATGAACAAGGCACCTGCTGAAAAAACATAAACGGTGTTTGGTACGGACCCAAGGTGCATTAATACACCTAAAAAAACGAGTGCCATCCCGATGTAATAGACAACACTTAAAAATTTATAGATATTCATTTGTTTATAATTTTATATTTATTGCCAGATGGAAATTCTCAGGACATTCAATTGTTCTCTTGGTGCAAACTACATATTATAATTTGCAGAGCCCTGTCATGTATTTAGTATTCGATTGAGGGATAGTGATAAACAACAGGTGTATTCAAGTAGGCTAGTTGTTATTTAAACCTTACTCTTCATCTACCACAAAAATAACTTCATCTTTTTGTTTCATCAGGTATTCTTCGCGGGCGAACTTTTCCAGATTTTCAGTATTTCCCTGCAGTTCTTCCATTTTCCGCTTGTTTTGTTCAATCTCATCCAGATAATGGTGTTTTTGTTTTTCCAACTGTCGGATACGGGAGGATAATTTGAAACGATCAATCAGATTGTTCTGATCAATCACACCTATTTGGACGATAAAAAGTATCGTTGCAATAATATACTTATTGCGGATCAAAGGGCGAAGGATTGAAAGAAACTTTGAGCGGTTCATTTGCGATTTTTTACAAATGTAATGATTTTGTCTGATTTGTTTCCGATCATGATCAAGACTTAAAAAAGAAGCCCGACAGGAGAGTCAGGCCTATGTTATTACTACTCAAATTTGATCGACCCCTTATTTTCCTCACCTTCGCTATAGGCATACATTTGACGCAGCAAGTCTGCATATTTTTTATAAATCACGCGTCGTCGTAATTTCAGTGTTGGCGAGAGCTCACCGGTTGCAGATGTCCAGTTATCACACACCAGACGATGGCGTTTCAGCTGCTCATGATTACCCAATTGTTTATTGATTCGCATCACTTCTTTGCGGTATTGAGCCAGTACTTTTTCATCCTGAATCAACTCTTTATTATCACGGAAGTGAATCTTTTTCTCGTGCGCCCACATGTGCAGATAATCGAAATTGGGCGACAAGACAGCTCCGGCATGTTTTTCACTTTCGCCGACAATCATGGCTTGTTCAATAAAAATGGACTCTTTTAGTAAGTTTTCGATGGCCTGAGGCGCCACATATTTTCCGCTGGAGAGTTTAAACATCTCTTTTTTGCGGTCGGTTATTTTCAGGAATTTTCCTTTGAGCAAGGTGCCGATGTCACCGGTATGAAACCAACCTTCCTGATCAATGACTTCTTCGGTTGTTTTCGGATCTTTATAATAGCCCATCATGACATTGGGGCCTTTGGCTATTATTTCGCCATCCTCATCAATTTTTACCTCCACATTGTGCAGGATGGTACCAACGGTACCGATCATTAAATTTCCCGGTGAGTTGATGTTATTAGTGGCTAATACCGGTGCAGTCTCCGTTAATCCGTAGCCTTCCATCAAGGGGATGCCGGCGGCAAAGAAAAGACGGCTTAACCGTGGCTGAAGGGCGGCTCCACCACTAACCACAAACCTGAGATGACCACCAAATGCTTTTTGCCATTTGGAGAAGACCAATTTGCGGGCAATTTTTAATTTAAAGGCGTAAAGGGGATAGTTATTTCCATTCATTCGGTAACGTTCACCCAGACGCATAGCCCAAAAAAAGATGGCCCGTTTAAGACCGGAAAGGTCCTCCCCTTTGGATACCAACTTGTCGTAGATACGTTCAATAACCCGTGGCACTGTCACAAAGGCGGTGGCCTTAATGTCAACCAAATCACGCGCAATGGTACCCAGGTTTTCAGCATAATGAATGCTACATCCATTGGCCTGGTACAGGTAATTGATCATGCGTTCATACACATGGCATAATGGCAAAAAACTTAGAATACGGTCACTGGGTTTCAAGTCAAATAGCGGCTGGGCACCCTGCATATTTGACATGAAGTTTTTGTGACTCAGCATAACTCCTTTGGGCATACCGGTTGTACCGGAGGTATAAATAATAGAAACCAGGTCGTCTTCTGAGATGGATTGACGACGTTGCTTTAATTCCTCTTTCCAGCGTAGTTTCTCTTGTTCGCCTAAGGCCACAATTTCACTCCAGTTGGCACTGTTTTCAATATGGTTGAAGGTGTAAATAGCTTCAATGGCAGATATCTCTTCAGAAATAACTTTTAGGCGCTTGTATAGTGAAATATCTGACACAATCAGCATTTTCGCATCGCAGTGCTCCAGAATATAGCGGTATTCTTCATCAGAGATTGTGGGATAGATGGGGACATGAACCACACCAACCATCGACATGCCCATGTCTACAAAATTCCACTCAGGCCGATTATTGGAAACCGTCGCAATTTTATCACCTTTTTTTAAACCTTTAGCGAGTAGTCCAAGGCCAAAATTTTTCACATTTTCAATGTATTCATCCACACTGAAATTCACCCATTCACCATCACGTTTGGCACATAAAATATCAGGCTTGTCGAAGTTTGCTTTTAAACTGTCGAGCAAGTCGTAGGTTCGTTTAATATCCATATCAACTGTTTAAGGGGATCTTTCCTTACGATTCAAGCGCTAAATATAGAAAAACTTTTTTTCTTTGGCATAGCCATCTGAAAACCCCACCAGGACAAGAGAAAGAGCGCCAGGATGACGGGAAAGTTGCCAGATTCATCGAATCTTGAACAGGACACTGTGATGTCGATCAGGGCGTTGTTAAGTATTGCCAGGAGAGCATAAAGCATTGGCAGGACTGGTCTGTCAACTAGCAGGAAGGTATGATAAATGAGCAGGATGGCTCCGTATCGAGGCGGGTGGATTTTACATTTCATTTTCTTTTTTATCGAGGATCTACCCAACAAAATGGGACCTGATCATGTTTTCATATTATCAAGTATCTTTGGGCTAATCAAAAAAGGTTATCATCTTTGGTAGGGTTATGGATGTATTGTTTAAAAGGAGAAATAGAATGGGGAAAATTGTTTTTTTATTTTCAATGTTAACATTTGGAGTATCTGGATTTGCTCAGGATTCCACATCTGTGCGCTTGTTATTCATGGGTGATGTGATGGGGCACGATACCCAGATTAATAGTGCCAGGGATGAAGCCACCGGTGAATATGATTATAAAAGTTGTTTCAAATACATTGAAGGGGATCTGAAATCAGCAGATGTAGCCATAGCCAATCTGGAAGTTACATTAGCGGGGCCTCCGCACAAAGGATACCCTCAGTTTTCTTCGCCTGATATTTTGGCGGATGCCTTGCAAGAGGCTGGGGTTGATGTATTGGTGACAGCCAATAATCACTGTGTGGATCGCCGTAAACAGGGGCTTGAACGAACCTGTCAGGTGTTAGATATGAAAGGTATTCCACGGACAGGCACATTTATCAATGAAGCAGACAGGGCTCAGAATAATCCCACTAAGATGGTGGTTAATGGCATTCGTTTAGCGCTTTTGAATTATACCTATGGCACCAATGGTATTCGAGTGACGGAGCCCAACATTGTTAATCATTTGGATACTGCTGTGATGGCGGCTGATATTCTCAAAGCAAAGGCCTTTCAACCCGATCAGATCATCGTTTTTTTGCATTGGGGATATGAATATCAAACAGCGCCTAATAGTGATCAAAAAAAGTTGACCCATTTCTTATGGAATCACGGCGTGAATGTGGTGATTGGTTCACATCCGCATGTGGTACAGCCCATGCATTGGGTGAAGGATTCTACCCAAAATAAACTGGTGGTTTACAGTTTGGGAAATTACATCTCTAATCAGCGCACAGCGCCACGTGATGGCGGAGCAATGGCCTCGGTAGAGCTTACAAAGGTTGGCGAAAAGTGTTTTATTTCCAATGCCAATTATCAATTAACATGGGTACATACGCCCATTGAAAATGGGAAGAAGAAATTTTACGTTTTACCTGTTTCCAGGTATGAGGATGCTACTACCTGGCCCGATACGAAAGCGCGTAAACGCCTTAAAAATTATGCTAAAGAAGCCAGAGTTGTGTTTGGGAATAATACCAATGTGACAGAGAAGCGCTAACCCCAGACTTAACCCAAAGTCATTGGGTCAAGAATTCTTGATTTTTCTACAGACTGAAAGTCTGACACAATCTAAATAAAACGAATTGTTTCACTCTTTCAGAGTGATTATTACCCTTAAATAACAAAGCTTGGAGCATCGCCCCAAGCTTTGTTATTTAAGGCTTTCAGCCTTAACTTAATATTCAAGGGGTGATTAAGGATGACTTTCTTAATCACCCCCCTGTATTATTCAGCCAGTTTATTTTTAATTAAAGCTACGGCTTCTGAGATCGCGACATCTAAACCATCCAGGTTTTTACCGCCTGCTGTCGCAAAGAAAGGCTGACCACCGCCACCACCTTGCATCTTTTTGGCAGCTTCACGAATGATTTGTCCGGCATTGAGTTGACGTTCTTTCACTAAGTCATCTGAGATGATAATGGCAATCTGTGGTTTACCTTTGATTTCACCACCTAAAACAGCTACCAGGTCTTCCGAATCAGCTTTTATTTGGTAGGCCAAGTCTTTCATTACATCAGCCAAAATTGGTTTTACCCGGCCTGACACGATTTTAATACCATCCACCTCTTCCGCGCCATCAATGAAATCACGTTTTTCAATTTTCATGATGTTTTTACGCATGCCTTCTACTTGCGTATTCATGGCGTCATTATCCGACATGAGGTTCTCAATGTTCTTTTTCAGGTTAGCCGGATTTTTGAACATCTGTTGCAACTCTTTAATCAAACCAAATTGTTGATTAATGAATTCTTCAGCTTTATCCGCTGTCACTGCTTCAATACGACGTACACCGGCTGCAATTGACGATTCAGAGATCAATTTGAAGAAGCCAATTTCACCCGTTGCTTTCACGTGCGTACCACCACATAGCTCCACTGATTCACCAAACTTGATGGCCCGTACCAAATCCCCATATTTCTCACCAAACAGCGCCATGGCTCCTAACTCCATTGCTTTGGCATGAGGCACGTCACGCATCTCTTCCAAAGGCATGTTGCGACGAATGTTGCGGTTCACGATGGTTTCCACCTGCGCAATTTCTTCGTCGGTCAATTTCTGATAATGCGAAAAGTCGAATCGCAGATAGTCGGGATGTACCAATGATCCTTTTTGTTCCACATGCGATCCTAATACGTCACGCAGTGCAGCATGTAACAGGTGAGTGGCTGTGTGATTGTTCGCCGACATCTGGCGCGTTGAATTATCAACGACTGCTTTAAAAGTACCATTCAAAGATGAAGGCAATTTTTTTACCAGGTGTACACTCAGGTTATTCTCTTTCTTGGTATCAATGATGGTTACTTTTTCATCGCCTTGTTGAATGTATCCTGTATCGCCTACCTGACCACCACTCTCGGCATAGAAAGGAGTAATGTTAAACACCAATTGAAACAACTCTTTATTCTTGGTTTTGACTTTCCGGTAACGGGTGATGAATACTTCAGTTTCCAAATAGTCATATCCCACGAACTCTTCACGATCGTCCTGTTGCAATACTTGCCAGTCATCCGTTTCCACAGCCGAAGCACTACGGGCGCGCTCCTTTTGTTTGTTCATTTCAGTTTCAAACTCTTTGCGGTTCACAACCAGGTCATTCTCCTTGAGGATTAATTCCGTCAAATCCAATGGGAAACCAAATGTGTCGTATAATTCAAAAGCGACGGCACCATCTACTACTTTGTAATCTTTAGCTTTTGTTTCTTTAATAATCTTATCCAATAGATTGATACCCGTTTCAAGAGTACGCAGGAAGGAATCTTCTTCTTCCTTAATTACTTTTGAAATCAGATCATGCTGTGCCTGCAATTCCGGATAGGCATCGCCCATGGTATTGATGAGGGTATCCACCAGTTTATAAATGAAGGCTTCTTTGGATTTCAGGAAGGTATAGCTGTATCGTACCGCACGGCGTAAAATACGACGAATCACATATCCTGCCTTATTATTCGAAGGCAACTGCCCATCGGTAATCGAGAAGGAAATGGTACGTACGTGATCGGCAATCACGCGCATGGCAATATCCACTTCTTCATTTTTGCCATATTCAAAACCTGAAAGTTTGGAAATTTTTTGAATAATGGGTTGGAAGACATCTGTGTCGTAGTTGGAGGCTTTTCGTTGGATCACACGAACCAGTCGTTCAAAGCCCATGCCGGTATCTACGTGTTTGTTTGGCAGTGGCACCAACTCGCCATTGGCTTTGCGGTTATACTGGATGAACACCAGGTTCCACACTTCAATTACTTCGGGATGATCCATATTGACTAATGAGGCACCAGATATTTTGGCCCGTTCTTCGTCCGAACGTAAATCCACATGAATTTCAGAGCATGGTCCACAAGGGCCCGTATCTCCCATTTCCCAAAAATTATCCTTTTTGTTGCCATTGATGATACGGGATTCTTCAACCCGTTCTTTCCAATGGTTAAATGCATCCATGTCGCGGCCTACATTATCTTCTTCACTGCCCTCAAAGATGGATACGTAGAGACGGTCTTTATCAATTTTCAGAACTTCAGTCAGATATTCCCAGGCCCAGCTAATGGCTTCTTCTTTAAAATAATCACCAAACGACCAGTTGCCTAACATCTCAAACATGGTGTGATGATAGGTATCGTGCCCTACTTCTTCCAAATCGTTGTGTTTACCGGATACCCGCAAACACTTCTGTGAATTGGAAACGCGTTTATCAGTGGCCGGATTATTACCCAGGAAGATATCCTTAAACTGATTCATCCCTGCATTGGTAAACATTAGTGTCGGATCGTTCTTTACTACCATGGGGGCAGAAGGTACGATGCGAT
>Ga0193953_1000782_pt1 | contig 16032 bp, 11 predicted proteins | sample BB_4_MG_FD_140325 | JGI IMG/M metagenome (GOLD analysis project Ga0193953, IMG submission 140325) | Microbial mat bacterial communities from the Broadkill River, Lewes, Delaware, United States - BB_4_MG | ecosystem: Environmental > Aquatic > Freshwater > River > Microbial mats | place: USA... | reverse complement strand
GGCTAAAGTGAGAAGTGAGAATTCAGAAGTAAAAAGTAAACCGTCATTACGAGGAGCTTTCGCGACGTGGTAATCTCATAATAAGAAACAGATTGCCACAACTTTTTATCAAAAGTTTAGCAATGACAAAAAAAAGAAACCGTCATCCTGAAATGAAGTTCAAATTAAAAAGTGAAAAACTAAAGGCCAAAGTGTAAAGGCTAAAGTGAGAAGTGAGAATTCAGAAGTAAAAAGTAAACCGTCATTACGAGGAGCTTTCGCGACGTGGTAATCTCATAATAAGAAACAGATTGCCACAACTTTTTATCAAAAGTTTCGCAATGACAAAAAAAGAAACTGTCATCCTGAAATGAAGTTCAAATTAAAAAGTGAAAAACTAAAGGCTAAAGTGTAAAGGCTAAAGAAGAAAGTCTAAAGGATAAGGGGAAATATAGGTTGTTTAAATCGAAGTTTCGTCAACTTGAAATAAATTCAGAATGGCGTTAAAAAATTTAAACAACCTATATTTTAAATAATTATTGTTTTAATCTTTTAAAAATAAAACGAGTTATAAAAATACCTTTCCCATCACCTTTTCCTGCATCACTTTCAACACCACTTGTTACAAAAGCTAAATCCCAGCCTTCAGTAATCATAGAATTAATTTTTGAAGAAATAATAGCGTCATTAGAAGCAATATTCTTGAAGTTGATACCTGCAATACTATAAAAATTTACCAGTTTAGTTTCTTCAAACTGATCAATTTTAACATCACCTCTTTTAGATTTGTTTTGCTTTTTGTTTTCTTTTGATCTTAATGAGGTAAAATCCTGATAATTTTGTTCTTCATCAGAAGAAATAATTCGAGATCTACCTAGTCCCATTGGTACAATAGATTCAACACTTGTAATTACTTTGAATTCATAGCTTTGAGCGTTAATTTCAATAATTGAAGTTAGGATTAAAACGACTGCTAATAAAATTTTCTTCATTTAAATAAATTTATATTGTTAATAATTTGTGGTTTAAAATAGTTTAATTTTTAAACTATATTTGTTGGGAAATACAATTACCGTACCAATTGTGAAAAAATATTTAAAGTGAGAGGAGTCGTAACAAAATCTACAGGAAGCTGGTATACTGTTTATACAGAAAATAGCGAGAAAATTGATTGTAGATTGAAAGGAAAATTTAGAATAAAAGGAATTAAAAGTACGAATCCTGTAGCGGTTGGTGATCATGTAAATTTTGAGTATGAGGAAGGGAAAGAAACTGGTGTCATAAATGAAATTTTTGATCGAAAAAATTACATCATTCGAAAATCGGTGAACCTTTCAAAACAAACACATATTATAGCTTCAAATATTGATATTGCTTTTTTATTGATTACTATAGATAACCCTCCAACATTTGCTGGGTTTATTGATCGTTTTTTGGCAACTTCCGAGGCTTATAATATTCCGGCAATATTACTTTTTAATAAATTGGATGCTTATAACGATGATGATTTAGAAAAGTTGGCAATGCTAGACGCTATTTATTCTGAAATTGGTTACCAATGTATTGCAATTTCAGCAACAAAAAATATTGATTTAGATAGGGTAAAGGAATTGATGAAAGGTAAAACCACTATGTTTTCTGGTCATTCAGGTGTTGGAAAATCAACACTAATCAATGCTATTGAACCTAGTTTAAATTTAAAAACAAAAGAGGTTTCAAAACAACATAAACAAGGAATGCATACAACTACTTTTGCCGAAATGTTTGAGCTTAGTTTTGGTGGATTTATTATTGATACCCCTGGAATAAAGGGATTTGGTGTTGTTGATTTTGAACCTAATGAAATCGGAGATTATTTTCCAGAGTTTTTTAAATTAAAATCGAAATGTAAATTCAATAATTGTCTACATATAAACGAACCAAAGTGTGCTATTAAAGCAGCCGTTGAAAATGATGAAATTGCATATTCACGATACAATAGTTATTTGCAAATTGTGGAAGGAGATGAAGAGCATTATAGAACTGATGATTATAGTTAAAAGGGCAAAAGTTTAAAGTATAAAGTGTAAAGTTTAAAGGATAAAGTGTAAAGGGTAAAGGGTAAAGGGTAAAGGGTAAAGTGAGGAGTGAGAAGGGCAAAGTGAACTAATCTGTTATACTAAGCATAGCCTGTCCTGAGTTTGTCGTAAGGTCGAAATAATTTTGAAAAATGAAAAGGTCAAAGTAAAAAGTATGAAGTGAACTAAACTGTCATACTGAGCATAGCCTGTCCTGAGTTTGCCGAAGGGTCGAAGTATTTTTTTAAACAAAACATAAAATAGGTCATAAAAATGAGAGCAGTAATTCAGCGTGTATCAGAAGCGTCTATTACCATAGATGGAGAAGTTGTGAGTGAAATAAACCATGGAATGCTTATCTTGTTAGGTATTGAGGATGAAGACACCAGTGAGGATATTGTATGGCTTTCTAAGAAAATAATTAATCTTCGAATTTTTGATGATGAAAATGGGGTAATGAATAAGTCGTTACTTTCTGAAAATGGAGATGTTATAGTTGTAAGTCAATTTACCTTATATGCCAGTACCAAAAAAGGAAATAGACCTTCCTATATAAAGGCTGCAAAACCTGAAATTTCCATTCCTTTATATGAGCACTTTATTCATGTTATGGAAGAACAACTTCATAAAAGAGTGGGAACTGGTAAATTTGGGGCCGATATGAAGGTTGCGCTTGTAAATGATGGACCAGTAACTATTTTGATTGATTCTAAAAGAAGAGAGTAGATAGTCTTTTTAAACTAGTTTGTTTAACTTTATAGAAAAATTAAATTCTATGAAAAGAACAAATTTAAGCCTGTTTATAGGGCTTTTTTATACTGCTATTTCTTTTTCCCAAGATTACAATTTTAATATCAATTTAATTCCTGAGCCTCTTAAAATTGATGCAAACGCAGTCATACGTTTTGAAGATGTTTCAATTGAAATAAAATCTCAAAGAGAAATGACTGTTAAAATCGAAAAAGCAGTCACTATTTATAACAAGTTTGCTGATGGATTTTCAAACTTTTCAATTCATTATGATAAAAGGAGAATTATAAAAAATGTATCTGCTTTTATTTTTGACTCTTCAGGAAAAGAAATTAAAAAGATAAAAAGAAGAGATTTTAAAGATTATAGCGCTTATGATGGTATTTCACTTTATAATGATGGTCGATTATTAAACTATAATTATACTCCAATATCCTATCCATATACCATATATTATAAATATGAAATAAAAACCTCTAACACCGCATTTATAAATAAATGGATTCCAATAAAAGGTTATAATCAATGTGTTCAAAAATCTAAATTTACGATAAAATACCCTTCAGGTATTTTGCTTCGAAAGTCTGAAAAAAATTTTAATGGTTATGATATTAATAGAAATGAAGGTTCGGAAACCTTATCATATGACGTTAGCGATATTTTAGCAATTAATTATGAACCGAATGGACCTTTATTTATTGACTTTGTTCCAAATGTTAAGTTAGGTGTGAATAAATTTAATTTAGAAGGTGTTGATGGTGAGGCAAACAATTGGAAAGAATTTGGGAAGTGGTATTATGATAATTTAATTAAGAGCACGCTTGATTTATCGGAAACTACAAAAGAGAAAATTCGAAATTTAACTGCAAATATTTCCGACCCTATTGAAAAAGCTAAAGTTGTTTATAATTTTGTACAAAAAAAGGTTAGATATATAAGTGTTCAGGTTGGAATTGGGGGGTTTAAACCAATGTTGGCTAGTGATGTTGATATATTGGGATATGGAGATTGTAAAGGATTAACAAATTATACAGCAGCTCTTTTAAAAGAGGTTGGTATTAGCTCATATCATACTCTAGTTCATGCAAATAATAAAATTGATTTTGATGAGCATGTAGCCTCTCCCGAGGGAAATCATATGATTTTATATGTTCCAATTGGTAATAATGATATTTGGCTTGAATGTACAAGTCAAATAAAATCATTTTCTGAAATTGGTGATTTTACAGATGATCGGGATGTTTTAATTATTACTTCTGATGGAGGAGAAATAAAACATACAAGAATTTATGAGGCAGATGAAAATTTGCAACTCACAAAAGGCAAGTATTTAATTGATAGCTTGGGAACCATTAGTGCTATGGTTTCAATTGAATCTTTCGGAATCCAATATGATAATCATTTAGGGAGGTACGATGGTAAAACAAAAAAACAATTGGATGTCTCGTTTAAAAGATATTTATCAAATATCAATAATTTGAAATTTTCTAAGATTGAAGTTTTCAACAATAAGAAAGAAGCTAAATATGAAGAAAACCTAGAATTCAATGCTATGGATTATTCTTCATTTAGTGGAAATCAAGTTTTGATTCCAATAAATGCCTTTAATAAAAACTTATTTGTTCCAAAAAGAGTTAGAAATAGAAAATTACCTGTTCGAATTTCAAGTGGTTTTATTGATATAGATGAGGTAGAAATTAATTTACCTAGTTCTTATGAAGTCGAATACATGCCAGAAAATGTTGATGTTAAATCAAAATTTGGGAACTATTCAATTGAAATATCTAAAATTGATGAAAGGACGTATAATTATAAAAGAGTATTTAAAATGAAGGAAGGAAAATACCCAAAAGATGATTATAATTCCTATAGAAGTTTTAGAAAAAAAATTGCAAAATATGATAATTCAAAAATAATTTTAATAAAAAAGTAAACAATGAAAAAGATATTACTAATACTTTTGGTGGTTTTATTCGCTCAGGATATAGCCGCTCAAAATTACAAATTTGGAAAAGTTTCTAAAGAGGAATTAGAAGAGAAATATTATCCTTTAGATTCCAGCGCTAATGCCGTGGTTTTATATAAAAAAAGGAGAACTTATTTTGAATATAATAATCAAACCGGATGGGAACTAAATACAAAGGTACATGAAAGAATAAAAATTTATAATAAAGAAGGTTATCTGTGGGCTTCCAAGAGGATTAAGTTATATACAGGAGATGTGGACGAAAGAGTTATCATAAAAGCATATTCCTATAATATAGATCAAAACAAAATTAAAAAAACAAAGCTTAAAAGTAACGATATTTATGTTGAAAAGATAAATAAATATTGGGAGGCTAAAAAATTTACAATGCCTAATTTGAAGGAAGGAACAGTTATTGAATGGGAATATTCCATTAGATCCCCATATTTTAGTCGTATTGATGATATGATAGTTCAATATGATATTCCAATAAAATTGATAAATTCCAAAGTAGAAATTCCAGAATATTTTATATTTAAAAATGTATCACAAGGGTTTTTACCATTGAATATAACTAAAAGTAAAAAAGCATCTTATATTACAATTGCTTCAAAGTCAAGATCTGGAACTCATACTGTAAAAACTACATTTAGTCAGAGTAAAATAAATTTTGATCTTAACATAACAACATGTGAGAAAAGAAATGTTCCAGCCCTAATGAATGAGGCCTATGTAAATAATATTAATAATTACCGATCATTATTAAAGTTTGAATTGACAGCGACTAAATTTCCAAATTCAATTCCTAAAACTTATAATACTACCTGGGAAGATGTAGTTGAAACAATTTATAAGAGTGAAAATTTTGGTGGACAAATTAAAAAAACAGCCCATTTAAAAGATGATTTAGCAGGAGTGACTGGAACCGATTCTGAAAAGATGAATAAGATTTATGAATTAGTTAAAACAAAAATAAAATGGAATGGGTTTAGAGGTAAATATACAACCTCGGGAGTTAGAAAGGCTTATAAGGATGGAGTTGGAAATGTAGCAGAGGTAAATTTAAATTTAGTTGGGATGCTTCGTGAGGCCGGTTTTAATGCAAATCCAGTTTTAGTAAGCACCAGAGATAATGGAGTGCCTATTTTTCCAACTAATGATGGATTTAATTATGTAATAGTTGGTGTTGAGAGCGGCCAAAAGATTATTTTATTAGATGCCACAGAAAAAAATGCGGTACCCAATATTTTACCTTTAAGAGTTATGAATTGGAAGGGACGACTTATAAGAAAAAATGGCACTTCAGAATGGGTTAACTTAATTTCAAATAAATATTCGATTGAAAACTCAACAATTCATTTGAAAATTGATAATGAAGGAGACGTTGAAGGAATGTCAAGGGTGCAATATTCAAATTTTAGAGCGCTAACTTATAGGAATTCACATGAAGATTTAAGTGACGAGAAAATAATTCAAAACATTGAAGAGGAAAATAATGGAATTGAAATTTCCGATTTCAAAATGGGTAATAAAACAACTTTGAATAAGCCAGCTGTTGAAATGTTTAAGTTTTCTTCTGAGGATTTAATTGATGTTATTGGAGATAAAATGTTTTTTAAGCCATTATTGTTTAAATCGTTAACACAAGTTCCTTTTAAATTAGAAAAACGCTTATATCCGATTGATTTTGGGACTCCATTAGCTTTTCAGAATGTATTAAATATTACAATTCCTGAAGGGTATAATGTTGAATCTCAACCTGAAAGTATTAATCTTTCAATGCCAAATGGTGAAGGAACATTTATATTAAATCTATCTACAACAGGAAAGACTATATCAATAACCTCAATATTTAAAATTAATTCAACAATATTCCCCGCTGGAAAATATGAAGATTTCAAAAAGTTTTATAAATCTATTGTGATGAAAAATTTAGAACAGATTGTATTGAAAAAGGTTTAGAACGATAAGTTAAAAAAATATTAAAAACAGCTTAATTTAAAAAGTTAAGGTGTTTTTTAGTATAATTGTAATTCAAACTAAAACAAATCAAAAATGAAAAAAGGAATATTTATTATAGCTGCACTTGCATTTATAACAATGTCATTTGTAAACCCTATTGAATTTGGTGAAAAAAAGTTCAAAGTTGATGTGGAAAATTCTACTGTTACTTGGAAAGGGTATAAGCCTACAGGGTCTCATAACGGAACTATTAATTTAGTGGATGGAGATTTAAAAGTGAAAGATGGTTTAGTAACGGCTGGCTCTTTTACTGTTGATATGTCTACAATTAAGGATGCTGATGGAAGTGCAAGATTGGAAGGACATTTAAAATCAGCTGATTTTTTTGATATTAAAGTTCACGCAAAATCAAACTTTAAAATTACCGGTTCTGAATTAAAGGATGGTAAAAACTTTATAACTGGAGATTTAACAATTAAAGGAATCACAAAAGAAATAACATTTCCAGCAGTTATTACTCAAGGAGAGGAAACTATTACTTTGATAAGTGAAAAAATATTAATTAATAGAGCCGAATTCAATATAAAGTATAAATCAAAATCCTTTTTTAATAATTTAAAAGAAAAATTTATCAATGATGAATTTGATTTGTCAGTAATAATAGTAGCGAAATTATAATTATTTCACCAAAATATTTAAAGCTCAAACTTTTTAGTTTGGGCTTTTTTTTATTCCAAATTGTAAATACTTCCATCTTTTGTTGAAGTCATAACAAATGTGCTTTGGACATTGGCAACAGACTCTAAAACAGATAATTTATTTTTTAGAAAGAGCTGGTATTTTTTCATGTCATTTACTACAACTTTTAACAAATAGTCATAGTTCCCTGCTACGTGGAAACACTCAAATACTTCATCCATTTTGTTTACTGCATTTTCAAATCGGGTAATCAACTCTTTAGAATGTACCAATAAAGTTACCTGGCAAAAAACCTCTACCGTATAGCCAATTTTTTCCTTGTCCAAAACAGCAATATAGTTTTTTATAATACCTGATTTTTCGAGTCTTTTAATGCGTTCATAAATTGGAGTTTGTGTTAACCCAGTTTTTAAAGCTATTTCTTTTATATTAATTTTTGAGTTTCTTTGTAATAATGACAAAATTTTCTTGTCTACAGCATCAATTGTGATCATATTCAGTAAATTTTTCTAAAAATATAATAAATATTTAAAAGTAAAAGATTTAATTTCTGCTAAAATAACATTAATTAGGAAAAAAATCTGTAAAGTAAAATAAAAATGGATTATTAAGTTGTTATAGGTTAATTTTATAAGATAAAACAATTAATCATGAGTAATAAACCAGCAAATAATATTCAGGATCTTCAATATTTTGGAGAGTTTGGAGGAGTGAATCCTTCAATATCAGATTCAGCAACTTATACATTTTTACATGCAAAAACTATGCTTGACACTTTTGAAGGTCATGCAGAAGGGTGCTATTTATATTCAAGACATACGAGTCCAAGTAACCTATATTTAGGAGAAGCTTTGGCAGCTATGGAATTTACGGAAACAGCCAATGTAGCAGGATCTGGAATGGGTGCAATTACAGCTTGTATTATGCAAATATGTAATGCAGGAGATCATGTAGTTTCAAGTAGAACAATTTATGGAGGAACTTATGCTTTCTTGAAAAATTTTGCTCCAAAATTTAATATAGCAACATCATTTGTTGATATAACTTCTTTAGAAAAAATTGAGGCTGCAATAAATGAAAATACAAAAATGATTTATTGTGAAGCAATTAGTAATCCTTTATTGGAAATAGCTAATATTGAGGCTTTATCAAAAATTGCGAAAAAACACAATATTAAATTAGTAGTTGATAACACATTTTCACCCTTATTAATTTCACCTCAAAAGTTAGGTGCTGATGTGACGATTCACAGTTTAACTAAATTTATCAATGGAACTAATGATACTGTTGGTGGGGTAGTATGTGGAACGCAAGAATTTATTAATAGCCTAAGAAGTGTTAATGATGGAGCTGCAATGTTATTGGGTCCAGTAATGGATAGCTTACGTGCAGCAAGTGTTTTAAAGAATATGAGAACATTGCACATAAGAATGAAAAAACACAGTGAAAATGCGGCTTATTTAACTGATCGTTTTGAAAAAGACGGGTTGAAAGTTGTGTATCCTGGTTTAGAAAGTCATAAAGACCATAAATTGTTTAAAAGCATGTATAATGAAGAGTATGGGTTTGGTGGAATCTTTACTATTGATGTTGGTACTTTAGAAAAAGCAAATGAATTAATGGAATTAATGCAGAACAATAATTTAGGGTATTTAGCAGTAAGTTTAGGATTCTACAAAACATTATTCAGCGCTCCAGGAACAAGTACTTCTTCTGAAATACCAGAGGATGAACAAGAAGAAATGGGACTTTCAGATGGAATCATCCGTTTTTCTATCGGATTAGATAATGATATTGAACGCACATATAGAGCAATGCATAAATGCATGACTGAAATAGGTGTTTTATAAGATAATACCCTGAAATTAACTTTAACCGAAGTTAAAAAGCCATCGAATTAAATTTTGATGGCTTTTTTTAGTGTGAATTTTTATGTAAAAAGAATGAATTTACTCATTCAACATTTTCCATAAAGTATCCTTAAGCTCCATTAAACCTTGTTGCGCTACTGAAGAAATAAATAAGGTTTCAATTCCTTTAGGTAATTCTTTAATAATTTCTTCTTTTAATTCTTCATCCAACATGTCGGATTTTGAAATAGCCAATAATCTATTCTTATCTAATAATTCTGGATTGTGTTTTTTAAGTTCATTTAGCAAGATGTCGTACTCCTTTTGAATATTATCAGAATCAGCTGGGATTAAAAATAATAGCGTAGAATTACGTTCTATATGACGTAAAAAACGATGTCCTAATCCTTTTCCTTCGGCGGCACCTTCAATAATTCCTGGAATATCGGCCATTACAAAGGTTTGAAAATTACGATATTCTACAATACCTAAATTAGGTTTTAAAGTTGTAAAGGCATAATCAGCAATCTTTGGTTTTGCAGAAGTAATTACCGATAGTAATGTAGATTTTCCTGCGTTTGGAAAACCAACCAATCCTACATCGGCCAATAGTTTTAATTCTAATTGAAACCATGATTCTTTACCTTCAATACCTGGTTGGGCATATCTTGGTGTTTGGTTTGTAGGTGATTTAAAATTCCAGTTTCCAAGTCCACCTTTTCCACCATCCAATAAAATCTGTTCAGGATTATCTGAAGTGATTTCAAAAATAATTTCTTGAGTTTCTATATCTCTAACAATCGTTCCTAGCGGTACTTCTACGTAAATATCGGCACCATCTTTTCCTGTACTTCTTGATTTACCACCATGACCTCCGTGATCGGCTCTAAAGTGTTTATTAAATTTTAAATGAAAGAGTGTCCATAAATTTGGATTTGCTCGCATAATTATATGGCCACCACGACCACCATCTCCACCATCTGGACCACCTTTTGTAATATATTTTTCTCTGTGTAAATGTACAGAACCACCACCACCGTTACCAGAGCTGGCATATATTTTCGTGTAGTCTACAAAATTCCCTTCAGTCATTTCTCAATTTGTTTGTTTAATTGTTTCTTCTTGTCTAATATTTTATAATAGAAACAAGTAAACGATTACTTTATTTATAATTTTTCAAACACTTCACTTAAGCGTTTAGTAATGTCCTTTATTTCTCCAACTCCATCAACTCCAAAATACTTATTTTGTTTTTGATAAAAATCTTTTAATTCTTCTGTTTTAGTAAAGTACTCATTAAAACGAACTAAAATTTTGTTTTCATCTTGATCTTCAACTCTACCACTTGTTTTACCACGTTCTAATAAACGAGCAATAAGTAATTTTGTTGGAACATCAATGGTAATCATAGCATCAATAGTTTCATCAGTTTCTTCTAAGAATAAATCCAAAGCTTCTGCTTGCGCTGTTGTACGTGGGAAACCATCAAAAATAATTCCATTATTATGAGGAACTTTTTTAACTTCAGATTTCAGCATTTTAATAGTTACATCATCTGGTACCAAATTCCCTTTATCAATATAGGATTTGGCTAGTACTCCAAGTTTAGTTCCTTTCTTCATATGTCTTCTAAATATATCTCCAGTAGATATATGAACAAGGTCATATTTTTCTTTTAAAATGTCAGCCTGTGTACCTTTTCCAACACCAGGAGGGCCAAATAATAAAATATTTTTTACTGTAGGTTTTTCAGTAATCTGATAAATGCTTGCGAGGTTTCTTCCCAAACCGTTATAATCTAATCCATAACCAACAATAAATTTATCTGGAATAGAAATTCCGACATAATCAATATTTAAGTCTTTTTTAAACACATCTGGTTTAAAAAATAAGGTTGCAATTTTTAATTCTTTTAATTTTTTGTCTTTGAAAATCTCATAGATTTCCTGCAATGTATTACCTGTGTCAATTATATCTTCTAAAATTACTACAGTTCTACCTTCTAAGTCTTGGTTTAATCCTACAAGTTGCTTTATTTGTCCAGTAGAATTTGTTCCGTTATAAGACGCTAATTTTACAAACTGTACTTCACAGTTGTATTTATACCTTCGTACAAAATCAGCCACAAACATAAATGAGCCATTTAAAATACCAATAAAAATTGGAACTTCTTTTTTACAATCTTTAGAAACCTGTTTTACTAATTTCTTAGTTGCTGAAGCTATTTTATCTTCAGAAATGTACGTTTTAAAATACTTGTCGTTTAATTTTATAATGCTCATTTTGTTGCTTTTAGGCAAATTTAATAATCAATTAATGATTACAAATTTTATTTCTATTTAATTTGCTAAATTGAAATACAAAAACCGTTTTGACATGTCAAAACGGTTTTTGTTGTATTTAATATAACTTATATTATTTATTCTTTTTGTCTAATTTATTTACTGTATCATACATTAAAGGAGATGCGATAAATAATGAAGAGTAGGTACCAACAACTACACCAACAATTAAAGCAAACATAAATCCTTTAATAGAATCTCCACCAAATAAGAAGATTGCAAATAATACTACCAATGTAGTTAAAGAAGTGTTTATTGTTCTTCCTAAAGTACTACTTAATGCTTTATCTACAACAGTTGAGAATTTCCAAGAAGTATGAATTCCTGCAAATTCACGAATTCTATCAAAAATAACCACCGTATCATTTAGAGAGTAACCTACTACGGTAAGAATTGCTGCAATAAATGATTGTCCGATTTCCATATCGAATGGTAATAATGAGTGGAAAATTGAGAATAATGCTAATACAATTAAAACATCATGGAATACCGCTGCTACTGCACCTAAACTGTATTGCCATTTGTTAAATCTTAATAGGATATATAAGAATACCACTAATAAAGATCCTAAGATAGCCCAACCTGCTGCTTTTTTAATATCATCGGCAATTGTTGGTTCAACTTTTATAGAACTCATAATACCAACTTTACCAACACCTTCATAACCTGGTTTAAAATGTTCTAAAGATAATCCTTCAGGTAAATATTGTTTTAAACCTTGATATAATAATGATTGAACTTCATCATCTACATGGTTTCCTTCTTCATTAATTTTGTACTTAGTAGTTACTTTTAATTGGCTAGCTTCTCCATAAGTTTTTACTTCTGGAGCACTTCCAAATGTTGCTTCTAAAGTACTTCTAACTTCGTTTGCATTGGTAACCTTATCAAATTTTACAATATATGATCTACCTCCAACAAAATCAACTCCATAATTAAGTCCGTTTGTTAATAATGACCCAACACCTAAAACAATTACAATTCCTGAAATTACATAAGCAATTTTACGTCTTTTTAAGAATTCAATATCTATTCTGTGGAACCAGTTTTTAGTAATATTTGTATTGAAAGTAAATAATTTACCTTTAGCTGCATACCAGTCAATTAATAATCGTGTAATAAATACAGCAGTAAATAGTGATGTAACAATACCTACCATTAATGTATAAGCAAAACCTTTTACAGGTCCAGTTCCAAAAACGTATAAAATTACACCAGTTAACATGGTAGTAATGTTAGCATCTATAATTGCAGATAAGGCTCCTTTAAAACTAAATCCATGGCTAATAGCTCCTTTAAGGCCTTTACCTTTGGCTAGTTCTTCTTTAATTCTTTCAAAAATAATTACGTTAGCATCAACCGACATACCTATTGTTAAAATAATACCTGCAATACCAGGAAGTGTTAATACAGCTCCAAAAGCTGTAAGTATTCCGAAGATAAACAGGATGTTTACTGCTAATGCAACATCAGCAAATGCTCCTGCTTTTCCATAATAGAAAATCATCCATAACAATACAAGTACCAATGCTAATGCAAAAGAACTCATACTACTATCAATAGCTTTTTGTCCTAAAGATGGTCCAACAACTTCAGAAGCAATAATATGAGCTTCTGCTGGTAATTTACCTGCTTTTAAAACGTTTGCAATATCTTGAGCTTCTTCAACGGTCATACTTCCACCTGAAATAGAAGTTCTACCTGTTGTAATAGCAACATTAACAGAAGGAGCAGTGTAAACATAGTCATCAAGAACAACTGCTACAAATTTACCAACATTCTCAGTGGTCATTTTCCCCCATTTTCTAGAACCCGTAGCATTCATTGTCATACTTACTTCAGGCTTACCTGTTTGTCCGTATTCCTGACTTGCATCATCAATTACATCACCTTCAATTGGAGCTATATCTTCTCTGTTAGATTTAATAGCATATAAGTTTATCAACTCAACACCTTCACCAGTTGCTGCTATTGTTGAAGTAAATGGTTTAGCATCCCAAAGGAATTTTGTATACTTCATATCATTAGATAATGAAGCTCTAACATCTTTTCTTCCTAAATAAGCATTCACTTTTGCAGTATCACCAACCTTAGCAGTTCCAACAATTGAAGAAACATATGCTTCAGATTGAGGAATACTTGGCGTTAATACTGTAAATAAGTTGTTTACTTTTTTAGTCGCTAAAGAATCAGATACTTCACCAAGTAAATCACCAATTTCATCTTTAGTATCTGTTGTCTCCTTTTGAGTTTCTTCGTTAAGAACTTTTTCTATTACAGAGTTTGCTGCAAAAAAGAAATTTGCTGTTTCTTGGTTAGAGTATACTTCCCAAAATTGTAATTCAGCAGTACTTTGTAATAATTTTTTTACACGGTCAATATCTTTTGCTCCAGGTAAATCAATTGAAATACGACCAGATTTACCAATACGTTGAATAGTTGGTTGTGTTACCCCAAACTTATCAATACGACTGCGTAATACTTCAAAAGCAGTATTTACAGAACCGGTAACTTCGTTTTCAATAACTAATTTTACATCTTCTTCATTAACATTAAAGTTAATTTTATCTCTAAGAGCACGTGTTCCAAAAATACTTGGGTCACTTAATTTAACAGTTCCTGCACTTGTTTCATCGAAAGCTTTGAAAAATAAAGATAAATAGGTTTTATCACTATTTTTTTGAGCATCAGTTGCTTTAGCAATTGCTTCGTTAAATACCGGGTTTTTAGATTCGTTAGATAATCCTATTAAGATGTCTTTTACAGAAACTTGTAAAATAGCATTGATACCTCCTTTAAGGTCTAATCCTAAGTTAAGTTCTTTATCTTTAATATCATTATAACTAAATTTTGCAAAACCTAAATCAATAACTGGTTTGTTAGCAACTGAGTCTAAATAGGCTCTTTCTAATTTTGCGATTTCTTTTCCGTCGGTAGATCTAGATTCAGCATATACCTGCGCTTTATCCTCAACGCCATTTGTAAACCAAGTAAATGATAATTGATACAAACTAACTATTCCGAAAAGAATAGCGAATAACTTTATAAGTCCTTTGTTTTGCATGTTAATTTTTTTTATATAAAATTCATTTGTAATAAACGTGCAAATATATAATTTCAATTAGGAACAAACAATACTTTTTTAGGTTTTTATGGCTTGAATTTTAGGCATTTTTAATTATTTAAATTCTGAAATAAGGATTTTATATATTTGTAGTTAAAATTTATTAAGAAATGGAACATTTAACTGATATCGAAATTGCTCAAAGTAAAGAATTAGTACACATCAAAGAAATTGCCAAAAAGCTAAAAATTGATGAAGATGATTTGGAAATGTTTGGCAAGTACAAAGCTAAATTACCATTAAACCTACTTGATGAAGATAAAATAAAGCAGAACAATTTAGTTCTGGTTACTGCCATGACACCTACACCTGCAGGCGAGGGTAAAACTACTGTTTCAATTGGTTTGTCTGAAGGTCTAAACAAAATAGGGAAGCAGGCTACGGTTGTATTGAGAGAACCTTCTTTAGGTCCGGTTTTTGGAATTAAAGGTGGAGCAGCAGGAGGAGGATATTCTCAGGTGTTACCTATGGAAGATATTAATTTGCATTTTACGGGGGATTTTAATGCCGTTGAAAAAGCGAATAATTTGCTATCGGCATTAATTGATAATAATTTACAAAGTAGATGTTGCAGTTTTAATTTAGATCCAAGGACTATTCTTTGGAAACGTGTTATAGACATGAATGACCGGGCATTGCGTAAAATCACTATTGGATTAGGAGGAACAGCAAATGGAATTCCAAGAGAAGATGGTTTTAATATTACTCCTGCTTCTGAAGTAATGGCAATTCTTTGTATGGCAACCGATTTTGAAGATCTAAAAAATAGATTAGGTGATATTTTTATTGGATTTACATTTGATAAAAAGCCGATTTTCGCTCGTGATTTACAAGCTGAAAACGCCATGGCTATTTTATTGAAGGATGCCATAAAACCTAATTTGGTACAAACTATTGAAGAAAATCCTGCAATTCTTCATGGGGGACCTTTTGCGAATATAGCTCAGGGTACAAATACAATTTTAGCTACAAAAATGGGATTGTCTTTATCAAATTATGTTGTTACTGAGGCTGGTTTTGGTGCTGATTTGGGTGCTGAAAAATTCTTAAATATTAAATGTGTTGCAGCTAAGTTGAATCCAAAGGCTGTTGTTTTAGTTGCAACTATTAGAGCCTTGCGTCACCATGGTGGTGCAAAGAAAGATGAAATTAACACGCCAAATATAAATTTTGTGGAAGCTGGTTTTTGTAATTTGGAAAAACACATAGAAAATATTCGAAAATTTAATATTGAGCCTGTTGTAGCCATAAATACTTTTACAACGGATTCTTATAAGGAAATAGATTTTGTGATAAATAAATG
>Ga0193953_1000779_pt1 | contig 16079 bp, 15 predicted proteins | sample BB_4_MG_FD_140325 | JGI IMG/M metagenome (GOLD analysis project Ga0193953, IMG submission 140325) | Microbial mat bacterial communities from the Broadkill River, Lewes, Delaware, United States - BB_4_MG | ecosystem: Environmental > Aquatic > Freshwater > River > Microbial mats | place: USA... | reverse complement strand
CCCATTGGTGGCCGGTCAATATGATAGCGTCCGAATATCGCTCTCAATATGGTCCCTTTTCCCAACTCGGATGTTAAATCTAATTTCCCATCCGTTTGCTCGGCATTCTGCTTAATTAGGGGAATACCTAATCCAACTTTTCGCGTCGTACGTGAGGTATAAAATGGGTCGGTTACTTTTGCTACCGTTTCAGCATCCATTCCCACTCCATCATCTTCCACATGAATGATCAAATCTTCGCCTTTTTCAACTATTGCCACCTGAACCAGATGCGCTTTCCCTCGCACTGAGTTTTGAGCAATATCCATTATGTGCATCGACAAATCCTTCATTCTTCTTTTAATTTCCGATTTCTGTTTTTCTGCCCTTTTCATTCCGCAACGCTAATTTTACCTCGTCAAAAGAAAGTTCCTCCATCAGAAACTCAGTATAGCGTTGACCAATTTGATCGGGCATGTGTGCATCTGATGAACGCAAGAGCACATATTCTTTCATCTCAGGATGTTTTTTCAGCAGTTCATCAACCTGTACCAAAGGACTAATTCCCATAGCATCGATGGATAAGTCAAAAGGTAAAAATCCCAATTGACTATACACACTAAACCGCTTTTTATCCACATGAGCCAAAATAAACAGCCCATTGAGCTCATGCACTTTTGCTTCTACATCCTCAATGGATTGCTTGAGACCACTTATTAATAAGCGTTCCTCTTCGCCCAAAATCTCTTCCTCTGCATTGACCCACACCTGATGTCCGAATACATCAGGATTGTTTTTTACGTCAGGCAGATGTTGATCCAGATATTCCTGAAAAGCATCCAATTTCTCAAAATTTTCAAAGAGCGTCAAACAATGCACTTCTTCTCGTGTGGTTACTTCAGCACCACAAAGGACCATTAGTCCTTTCTTCCGGGCCAACTGAGCCACCACTTTACATTGCCGGGTTGAATTATGATCGGTAATGGCTATCACATCCAATCCTTTAGCCCGGGCTGTATCCACAATCACCTGAGGACTCATCTCCAGGCTTCCGCAAGGTGACAATACCGAGTGAATATGCAAATCAGCTTTATACCGGTTCATCTCATTATTTCAATAGCTCGTATAGCTTACCTGATATTTCAAATGTCTCCAGATCCGTACCTAACAATGGAATACCCTCATCATTACTTTGACTCATGGTATTTTCTTCTGGCTCTAATCCTTTTACAATAATTACAGCAGCCACCTCTTTTAACGAAGCCACTGCCATTACATTACGATGCGTTTGCAGGGTTACCCATAACTGGCCTTCATCTGCATTACCCATCACATCACTTAACAGATCCGAGGTATATCCGCCAGTCACTTCCTGATCAAGCCCCACTTTTCCACTAAACACTTTCAGGTTTAATTTCTCAACTATATCGTTAACTTTCATTGTTAGGGTTCTTTTTGTTATAATCATTATTCAGCCGGTCCTTTCCCCACGTTTCTTCAATGATTCGAATGGAACGTTCCGGACTGATTTTGCGCTTCTTCTCCATCATCCGTTGCAAAAACACGCAATTGGATAAATGGGCTTCTTTACGCACAATATCTTCAGCTAAGCTTTCACAATTGGGTGCACCGCACGCACCACAATCAATCCCCGGCAGGAAACTCATGATACGACGCACACGTTGCATTTTCTTTAAGGCCATTCCCATGTCCTCATCCAGCACCATCATAGAGCGCGGCTCTATTTTCCCAACCTTCAACTGTTTTTTTATATAGGCCTGATAACGATCCTCAATAACCGGGGCTTTTTTTCCCGTTTCTTCCAAACGACGCGCCCGGGTTTTTAATCGTTCAACAGTCAAAAAGCGATTCTCTGATAACAAAACACCTCCAGCACAACTCTGATCACAAGCTCGTAATTCCAGAAAATCAACATTTATAATTTCATCATTTTCGACCTTCTCAAGAAAAGAAATGACATTGTGAATTTCATCAATTGCCAGACATCGCCCCTTCATATGGTCAGCTTCCCCTTCAGTCAAACTCCAGGTTAAGCATTTTGGTGATAAGTATAAATTATCATCCTCCTCAGTAGTCCTGATTAAATCCCTGGTTTTTAAGATATGATATACTTTATTATAGAGAAAATCCATATTGATAACACCATCCACATAAGACGTGTCTTCACCAACGGGATTTTTAACGGTGGCAATTTTAGCAGCACACGGAGTTACATAAAAAATCCCAAGCTTTGCTGAATCGGCTCCTTCCTCTATTAATCGTCGACGATAATAAATAGCGGAGGTATCAATTGGTGGTTTGATGGGAATGATATTGTTGACCAAACCAGGGAATTTCACTTGTATCAACCTTACAATGGCCGGACAGAATGGACTAATCAATGGTTTTTCCCGATTGCCGTTAAACTCCTCCAACATAGAGTGATTAATAACATCAACCGCTGCTTCTGCCGGAATAACATGTGTAAAACCAAGTTCATGGAGTACATCAATAATCTCAGATTCAGCAATCTGCTTAGAAAATTGACCAATAAAAACAGAGGGCAATATCGCCACTCTCATATCGTAATTGAATATCTTAGCAAAGTCATCCTGCTCCACATAAATAGCATCTACCGGACAGGCTTTCATACATTCACCGCAATCCACACACCAGTTCTTGCGGATGGATGCCACTCCATCATGAATACGGATGGCGTTGGTGGGACAAACCGTCATACAATGGGTACATCCATAGCATAATTCTTTGTCTACCTCCAATGCATGATAAAATTGCTCTTTATCCATTCCTGATTAAGCGATTTAGATCGTTAAATTGGTAATAAGTTCAACCGTGGTACCTTCGCCCACTTTGCTTGAAATAGTTAAAGAATCGGCATTTCGCTTCATGTTAGGCAGGCCCATTCCAGCACCAAACCCCATCTCACGAACCATGGCCGAAGCTGTAGAATATCCTACTTGCATAGCCAAGTCAATATCAGGAATACCAGGTCCCTGATCTTCAATTCGAATGACAATTCTTGACGGATCAATATCGACCAGGATTTGACCTTTATAGGCATGTGCTACCACATTTACCTCCCCCTCATATAGAGCAACCACCACCCGTTTCACCACTTTGGGATCGACATTAAGCTGCTTCAACACCTTTTTGACTGCGCTAGCCGCATTACCAGCTTTGGTAAAATTGCCGCCTTCTACTTCATATTTAAATTCCATCGACGCCAATCATCAATATACCGGTTGCAAACCGGATTCGTGCAACATCCCAATCGTTTTAAACATTGAATAGCGACATTCCAGCAGAACCATATTATTCTCACTGGCAATGTTTCTCATCTCCGGAGTGACCGTTTTATCACGCACAAAAAGGATACACGATATATCAGCCATTTCAGCTGTGCGCACCACTTGTACATTGGCCAATCCTGTGATGAGCACCAAATGCTCTGAATCAAGTGTTAAAACATCACTCATCAGATCACTGGCAAAACCACATTCAATGCTTCGATCCAAATATTCTTCACCACAGACAACCCTGGCATCCAGAACTTCAGCAATTTTTCTTATCTCCATTAACGATTACTTAGTTTCCTTAAAATTTCCAATAGTTTCGATGAACTATTAAAGAAAATTTTCCCGAATTCATTACAAATGAATAGTATTCAACCGAAAAAAAAAAGTACGAATGTTTCTTTTTGTTAATACATATCAAGTCTAAATTAATAGGCTACACATTTCGACAAAACAAAGAGACGCTCTTACAATCTATAAGCAATGCTGAAGCACTTTCCTTCAAATCATAAGATTTGTAGAAATTGTGATTTTTATCACAGTATTAACAAATCATTACTACATATACTCTACATCCACCTCTTTCAGAAACTTCTCTTCGAGTAGCTTTACAATACGCTTAATAACAGTACGTCTAATCTCCAATTCAATTGGTAAGTTTGGATCTTGATGGGCGATATTGATTCGGGTACCATTGAGTACATGAATTTTATCACTCTCTAACAACAACTTAATAATCTGATCAGCAGGCCCATTACCCAAGCGCGTATCTTTATGATAATGCTCTAACAATTTAGATACTTTTCCTAAGGTGAGTATTCCTTCAGTAACCAGACTCATTCCTTCCACATAAGATACAGGAGGTAATTCCGGATCAGCAGAATCCATACCGGCATCAAATTTTAATGCCAACTCACGGGCAATGATTTCAGCAGTGGTTCCACCAGCAATAATTCGTTTGCCTTTAAAGCGGCTAACTTTTAATGAAAAGTCAAAATCATTCTTATCCTCAAATGGTGGTCCGGAAACCAGCAATAACTTGCGAGGCTCTCTAAAGTAAATAACACCACACGAAGAGTCATCTTTGGGTTTATCACCATCATGTAAACAGGCAATATTAACCACTTTCTGGGCTAGCTTACCTGACGAAGCAAAGGGAGTATACTTCACTATTTTCTGAACATAATTCTCCATCTCATCACGGCCCCAACCAAACGGTAATGCTTTAGACCCCATTCCGGATTGAGCTATCCCATCGGTCCAAAAAAACACCCGGTCTTCTTTGAGTGCTTTAAATTTGCAGGTATGTAACTTCTTCCCTTTATTAATATCACTTTCCAGTTCAATTTCTTCCCAGCCCGGATCATATATTTGACTACCACGCATTACAGAACAAGATGGATTATCATACTCCACAATGGTAGTGGTGCCATCGTCTTCAATATCAATAATTGTAAAAGTACTATAGCTCATTTTCCGAACACTACAAACGGGTAGCGTATTCATGATAATCTCAGCTATTTTCTGCACTTCCCGATGCTCTTCAGTAAAATTAATGGCCATGGAAGCTGTTAAAGTAGCTAACACATTTGCTTTCACCCCACTCCCCATCCCATCAGAAAGGACTACGACGGTTCGCCCTTCCTCTTTTATACGGCGGGATAAAAAGACATCGCCACAAATAAGTTCCCCTACATGATTGTTCTGACGACATTCAATGTCTATATAAAACTTACTATCACGATTCATCGTCTAAGCCTAATTTTTGAGCCTGAATAATACTGTTCAAGGTTTTCTCGGTTTTAGAAGCACTTTCGCCAAGAAGAAATGCAATCTGCTGAACCGTTTCCAAATTCTCCCGAATGACATTCCTGGCTCGCGTAATCACCTCTTCACGCCGCACTTCCGGAGCAATTAAATCCCGGATAATGCCACCAACCACCTGATTCTTTTTGATTGTAAAAACAGAAACATTCAAAATAGAGTTACCATAAGGAGAATCGCGGTTTAATACATCCTGACCGGATTTTAACACCGAGGAAAATAAGCGGTGAAAAGGTAACAAACTCGTTAATTCAGCGCCTTTTAAACCCGGTACTAATTCAGCTATCTCTTTGGCATCTTCACCCAACATTTCGATAAAATGGTTATTTGATTCTAACACCTTTAAATCCTTATCCACGATCACCACTCCAGCCCTGATTTTATTTAGCATTGAAGTTGTGGTTTCGGCCGCTTCGCGAGCAGCTAATTCTTCTAACCGCGCCTTTTCTTCACTGTTCTGCAGCGCCTCTTGTGTTCTCTTCAGTTTATCATTGGCGGCATTTACTTTACTAATGTAGGTGTGCATTTTTTTTATTGTGTAAGTATAGCACTGCTCATACTCCGTAAGCCCCTGTAAATGTGCTACAGCAAACTCTTTACACGTAGGATACCCACAGGCACCGCACCCTAACATGTCTTCCTCTTTCGTTTTCCCCATATCAACAAGCACCTGCTGAATCTGCTCTTCAGGTGGATAAGGTAAGCGTTGATCCTTGGATCGAAAAGTACGTGTTAGGTCAAGATCTTTATACATTTCAATATCGGTGCGCCACTGATCACAATCAATATCTTTCATCCGTTTGCTCACATATTTGATAACCTGTGACCGACGCATAAATTTCTTCCCACCCTTGGATGCACCTGGTCCCATGATACAACCTTTACAATAAAACAGATCCAGATGCTGTTTCAACTCCACTTCACTTCGAAATTCCTTGATAGATTGTAAAAAATTTGTCCGTCCTTCTGTAATCAGAATATCGGCTTCCAATAAATCCTGATTGACATCAACCGCCTGAAAAAGACCATGACTAATGGGAAATAATCCTCCTTTTCGTCCTAAGGGAGGATCAAAATCACTAAATTCAACTGAGCTTTCTTTAATACCACGCTCTGCAAATAATTCACGCAACTCAACAAATGTAATCACAGAGTCTATTTGACCATCCGTTTGTGCGAACGCCTTCACATCATCTTTTGCTGCTGTACAAGCAGTAATGTATACCACTTTCTGATTTTGCCCATATTTCTTATGAATCACTTTAGACATGGCAATAAATGGTGGCACAATGGGTGCGAGATTCTCAACCATGCCCGGATGCATCTTCTCAATATATTTAATCACTGGCGGACACTTCGATGAGATAAAGTATTTTCCCTGAAACGAGTCCAGTAATTCTTTGTATTTTATAGCGACAAGATCAACTCCAAAAGCCATTTCCGTCACCAAATCAAAACCTAGTGCACGAATCATGGCAACAAACTTTCGGTAATCCGTAATGTCTGAAAACTCGCCAGAAATGGCCGGATCACAAATCGCAGCCACCCGTTCATTCCCCTCTAAAAACACTTTCGTCTTACTTTTTTCATCTCTATATCGGATGGCATGCTGCGAACACATAGTAACACAGTGCCCACATCCGATACACCGTTCTGGTATAATTTGCGCATGCTTATCAGCTATTTTAATGGCCTTGGCCGGGCAAACCCTTACGCAAGTAAAACTCAAATTACACTTCTCCTTATCAGATATGATTAACTGACTCATATAGCAAGACAAATTAATTAAACACTAATTTCAAAAAACTCATTTAATATATCATAAATATTATCACTGCTAACCTGTTTATACATCTGCTTATCGATCATTAATACAGGCCCTTCATCACAGTGCCCACCACACAAGTCCCCATGAAAAAAAACTTCCCCATTCAAATCATGCTCCTTTAAAAAACTCTTTACTATTTCTAGTATCGCCTTATTTCCCCTTGAGAAACAAGAACTTCCGAGACAAATTGTAATATCATGTTTGGTTTCCATAAATCGTCGGTATTTGCATCTATTGGTTTTCGTAAATTAATTTTTTTTAACAAAAAAACAAAAGATATTTATCAGTTTATTCCCGTCTTCAATACCTAACATATCATTATTTTTCATTTCGAAACATTACATTTCGAACACAATTCAAATTACATTTGCATATATCCTGTTATTCAAGTATTTTTAAATCGAACAACCTGAAACAAAATCGCATCTATGAATTACCATAGACAAAACATTCTTATCCCTGTCACATTTTCTGATAAGGATAAAGTAGCTATTGAACATGGAATTATAATAGCAAAGGCTTTTAAAAAGGATATTACGCTGCTTGCTGTAGTTAACGGAAGCATCTCTGATATCAATAATAGTAAAATCGAACTGGAAAAGCTCACACAATCCTTTTCATCAGATTCGACACCTAACATCTATTATATGATAGAACAAGGGCTGCCAATGCCGGTTCTAAAAAAAATATCGGATAAAATTGAAGCAGCCAGTGTTGTTATGTCTATGGAAAAGAATTCCCGACTTCGTTTTTACAAAGATGTGCAATTTATAAAAGAGACCAAACAATTAAAGATGCCCTTTCTAATGGTTCACACGCAAGAACCACATCCTGACCAAGCAAAAGTTATATATCTGCCTATAGGTTTTAAGAAAGAAGAAAAAGAAAAACTAGTTTGGGCCGGTTATTTTGGTCGCTTTTATAAATCAAAAATAATAGTACTCAAAGCTAAAGAATCAGATTCCACTGCACGCGCCCGGGTAATGGCACACATCATGTTTGCAAAGAAACTTTTTGATCAGTTTAATCTTGAGTATGACATTATCGATTCATTGAAAAGTAGCTTTGGCATAACCAAAGAAGCCTTAGAATTAGCACATCTCGAAAAAAAGGGCATTGTTATGACCTGCACGACAAAACACTACGGTCCGGAAGAGGAAATTATTGGACCACCGGAATTGAAAATTGTAAAAAACCGGGAGCAAGTCCCGGTCTTTTGTGTCAATCCAAGGCAGGATTTATACGTTTTATGTGAATAATTTAATAACGGTTACGCTCTTTGTAAGTCGTATGTAATAATTCATGCGACTTATGGCCTAACGGTTCTTTCAAATATTCCTCATAGATATGAACGACTTCGGGATTCTCATGCGATTTCCGAATCGGCTTAAGGGAATCTTCCTGATAAATAGCCTCACTACGACGCTTCCGGATAGCAGTTGACGTCGGTATTGGCTGACCTCCTCCACCTAAGCATCCCCCCGGACAAGCCATTACCTCAATAAAATGATAATCTGCTTTTCCATCACGAACCGCTTCCATCACTTTTTTGGCATTACTTAGGCCGTGCGTAACGCAGGTTTTCAATTCCACACCTTCCAGAAAACTCCATTCAGGAAGTACATTATCAATTTTAACCGCTGCTTCACGAATGTATTCCATACCGCGAACCGGTGTAATATTTAATCCTTCAAATGGCACTTCACGACCAGTCACAACTTCATATGCGGTACGCAAAGCAGCTTCCATCACACCGCCAGTAGCACCAAAGATAACAGCGGCACCTGAAGATTCACCCATGATGCTGTCATATTCATCATCTGGCAAGGAGAAGAAATCAATACCTGCTTGTTTAATCATGAGAGCCAGTTCTCTCGTCGTTAATACATAATCAACATCCTGATATCCGCTACTGCGCATTTCGGGTCGAGCAGCTTCATATTTCTTAGCAGTACAAGGCATAATGGAAACACTTACCATCTTTTCAGGATCAACGTCCAACTTATTCGCATAAAATGTCTTCGCCAACGCACCAAACATTTGTTGTGGCGATTTAGCGGTCGATACATTACCCAGGTACTCTGGGAAAGCATGTTCTATAAACTTCACCCAACCCGGAGAACAAGAGGTTGTCATCGGTAATCTGACCGTTGGATCTTTATCTACTAAAGCTTTCTTTAAGCGTTGTAATAACTCATTACCTTCTTCAATAATGGTTAAATCAGCTGTAAAGTCAGTATCCAATACAGAATCAAATCCCAGGCGTCGCAATGCTGATACCAATTTACCCGTCACAATTTCACCCGGAGGCATGCCTAACGCTTCCCCCAAAGCAATACGTACAGCAGGAGCAGTTTGCACAACCACATGCTTACCTGCGGCATGAATCGCTGACCACACTTCATTGAGGTATGTTTTTTCAGTTAACGCACCTGTTGGACAACGATTGACACATTGGCCACAATTAGTACAAACCACTTCGTACATAGGACGCTCAAAGAAGGTGGAAATTTTCATCTCCTCCCCTTTATAAGCAACTGTTAAAGCACTGATATTTTGTAATTGAGAACAAGTCCGTACACATCTTTGACAACGAATACACTTACTATCATCTTTAATAATGGAGGGTGAGAAATGATCAATGGTGAGATCTTTCAAAGGAATCAGATCAATGTAACCATTTTCACCAACAATGTACTCTGAAGACAGCTCCTGAAGTTCACAAGAACCATTTTTATAACATCGGGTACATTCAGCTCGGTGCTCACTTACTAATAACTCTATCACTTCCTTACGCGCTTTGCGCACCTTTAAGCTATTGGTCATAATCTCCATCCCTTCAGAAACAGGCATGGCACAAGAGGGTAGCAAACGATCACTACCTGCTTGTTCTACAACACAGACACGACAATTACCTGCAACACATAAATCTTCGTGATAGCATAATGTTGGGATGCGAATATTTATTTTCTTAGCAGCTTCTAAAATGGTAGATCCTTCATCCACACTAACTGCTATATTATCTATACGTAAATTGATTTTTTCAGCCATCGTAATTGGATTTTTGGAATTAATAAATCATCTCCTCTTTGAAATTCTCAACAATTGACGAAAAGGAATTTGCCACTGATTGCCCCAATCCACACTTGGCTGTCACCCGCATAGCCTCAGCAAGTTCCATCAATTTATCTAGATAAGAGGAAGGCTGTTCACCTTTTTTAACAGCTTGTATTCCTAACAGTAACTGCTGTGTTCCAACCCGGCAAGGCGTGCACTGTCCGCAGGATTCTTCCACAAAAAAATCAAGGTAATTATGCAGTACATTATACATGGATCTGGAAGAATTAAAGATCATCATCGATCCCCCGGTTGGTAATGAAGCACCTGTCAATTTACCCTGATACCCAATTACTGTTTTATCAAACTTTTTACGAGGCACGCAAAAACCAGAAGCACCTCCCACCTGAACCGCTTTGGCATCCCCATCTCCAAAATCCTCTACAAATTTCTGCAGTGTCATTCCAAACTCCAATTCATATATACCTGGGATAGGAGTATCTCCTGAAACGGAAAATACTTTTGACCCCCTGGAGTCCTGAACACCTAAATCACGGAATTTCTCCGGACCGTATTTGAAAATTGAATAGGTATGCGCCAGTGTTTCCACATTATTAATAACGGTTGGTTTCCCCCGGTAGCCACTATTCGTTGGAAATGGTGGCTTATTTCGAGGCTCACCGCGTTTCCCTTCCATACTTTCAAAAAGGGCGCTCTCCTCACCACAAATGTAGGCACCACTACCCATGAAAATCTCAACTCTGAAGTCCAGGTTTAGCTGATCCAACAACTTGTGAAAGTCGTCAATAATTTTGAGTAGTTGAGGCTTTAAAAATTTATACTCCCCTCGCAGGTAAATATATCCTTTTCTTGAACCAATTATTTTGGCACATACAGCCATACCAACCAACACTTTGTGAGGCACACTGGAAAGAATCTCACGATCTTTGAACGTACCAGGCTCCCCTTCATCGGCATTACAGATCACATATTTCTCATCTGATTCCACTTCGGAGGTAAGCTTCCACTTTAATCCGGTAGGAAAACCTGCCCCACCCCGGCCCTTTAGCCCGGAACTAATTAAATCATTAATCAAATCATCGTCAGGACGTGCCAACGCTTTCTCTAATATCTTTTCCGTATCATGCTCGTTTTTAAAGATCAAATCGAGTCTTTGAAGATGTTTTTTATTCATAATGAAGTGATTTTGTTTGGTTAATTCGCATGCATTTCTTCGTTTCGATACTGCATAATAATATCACGTACTTTTTCAGGTGTGAGTTCTGTGTACGGTGTATCGTTTATTAACATGGCGGGGCCTTTATGGCATTGTCCCAAACAATTCGTTTCCATCAAGGTGAATTTACCATCATGGGTTGTATCTCCCAATTCCACCTTTAAAACATTCTCAAGCTCTTTAATAATCTGATTCTTACCATGCATCATGCAAGTAATTGTTTTACAAACACGAATCACATACTTACCCAAAGGCTTCGTATGCAAAAAAGAATAAAAAGTAGCCGTTCCGTAAACTTTTGCGGCAGAGATATTAAGTTCTCTGGCTACTTCAACCATCGCTTCCTGGGAAATGTGCTGCTCTCTGGTTTCAATTCCCTGAAGAATAGGCAAAAGACTTTCCATTTCGCGACCGTGCTCTTCGGCTAAATCTTTCACCAACTGTTTTACTTCTGACATAATAGCTGATTTATAGGGTTACAACTAATTTGGGTATTGAGAATTAACTCTCCGATATAAGTTACGTCTTTACAAAATTGCATACTTATGACAAATGTCATGTTTAAAGAAAGCGGACTTATTCGGAATTATTCTTAATAGACTCATCTTTAAAATTTTAATTGCCTTTTCAGTATTTATAATTCCGAAACTCCCCATAAAATAAAGGATGGACAGATTTTTCGTGGTAAGGATCTTTTTTACGATCTTTGCAGCTTAACAAGGAAAAATAGGAAAGTGATTAACAAAGAATTACAAAATATGATCCTGGAAGGTAAACACCAAACCCAGGACTTTGAGTATGCAATAAGCGACTCGAAAAAGATAGCTCAGACCTTCTCCGCTTTTGCCAATACGGATGGAGGCAGAATTTTACTCGGCGTCATGAAGGATGGAACCATAGCTGGCATCCAATCCGAGCAAGAAATTAAACTGGCGGAAACCGCAGCAAAAGTTCACTGTAACCCCAAATTACCTTTTAAAACACGCCAATTAGAATCAGAGGGAAAAACAGTTGTAGAAATCACCATCCCCCAAAGTACCAGAAAACCTCATTCCGCTCCTGATGATGATGGTGATCAACGGTTTTACATCCGCGAAAAACAACATAACCTGTTAGCTAACCATATCTTAATTGAAGTATGGAAAAAAGAAAGACAAGGCGGGAGTGGATTGTTAAAAATCAGGTACAACGAAAACAAACTTTTGAACTACCTAAATCTACATCACCAGATAACGTTCTCTAAGTTTTGTGGTATGGCCAATATCAGCCCACGAAAAGCAGAAAAAATATTGATTAATTTGGTGTACATGAAGGTTATAAAAATGGTATTTACGGAATCACAGGTATACTATATAATGAATCCTGTTCCGGATAGACCAACTCCGAATGATCCTGATGAAACCTTCGACTTCTAAAAAATAATAACCACTGCCAAATGAGAATTTAGTTCTTTTTTGGCAGTGCATCATAAAATACCTGTTGGATGGAAGGCCGAACGTTCAATCGATAAATTTTAGGATTGTCACGCGTTGGATATACCCGATTAGACAGGAATATATACAACAATTCATAATCCGGATCCATCCATACAAATGTTCCGGTAAAACCGCTGTGACCAAAACTAGATGGACTGACACCTGGTGCCGGATAGCTCTCGTCAATACTCAAAGTATCATTTCCAAATAAAGGTTTATCAAAACCAATGCCTCTTCTGTTACCATTATCCGGAAACTGAACTGAAGAAAACTCACGCAATGTCTCTGCTTTTATATATCTCTTTTCGCCGTATTGCCCAAATTGAAGATACATTTGCATCATTTTCGCCACATCATGCACTGAACCAAATAAACCTGCATTCCCGGAAACACCCCCCATTACGGCAGCGGCTTCATCATGCACCAGCCCTTGTATTTGTTGGTGTCGATAATTGGTGTCCAGCTCCGTTGGAAGAATTCGATTACCAGGAAGTTTTCGCAAGGGGGTGTACATTAATGTAGAAGCCCCCAAAGGATCGTAAAAATATCGACTTAAAAGCTGTTCGTAGTCCGCATCATATATTTGCCTAATAAGGTCAGGATAGATCATGAATGAGAGCCCACTGTACTTGTACGTTTTATCTTCACTTATTGAAGATTTTCTAATTTTTTGATAGACAACCTTTTTAAATTTATCTGCTAAATAGAGATGATCGCTAATCTGCAAGCGATGCTTTGAATCCGGTTCAAATCGATACCACTTAGACTGGAAATGCCCATTCTTTAGAGTTAAAGGATAGTAATTAATGTACGGTTCTAACCCAGCTTGATGAGTCAATATTTCTCGTAAAGTTATTTCGGCTTTATTACTTGGTTTAAGAAATGACTTTTTCCAATCTGTCCAATATGAAGCGAAAGGCTGATCCAAATCAATTAGTTGGTCATCCTTTGCCTTCATAATTAACGGCAAAGGTCCCGTAATTTTGGTAACAGAAGCTAAGTCATACACATCATGCTCCTGAACACGCTGAATGGATTCATAGGTATGAAACCCATAGCATCTATTAAAAATAACATTCCCTTTAATAGCAACTAAAACTCTACAGCCGGGAAAGGCTTTTGCTTTTAAAGCGCTGTTTACAATTGAATCTACTTTCTGCTCGATTGTCTCATGATTCATACCAATGGCTTCAGGGATTGAATAAGAAAGACGACCAAGTGAATTTACTTCAATACCAGTTCCTTTCTGCCATTCGTCATTGATATCCATTAATAGCTTCCCTTCGCCTTTGATAGCACCGTAAATGAGTTGTACCGCAACATCACGCGATAGTGAATTATTCTGCTGCGTAATAACTAAACTCCTGGCTTTACTAATTCCTTCCAGCTTATTCAACATTTGAGCCTGTCCTGTATACACCACACAGCACCGCTTCTCAGTTAACAATTGCCGGAACCAGACTCTTGATAAAGAATCTTCTGTGATATGATTCACATCATCTAAAAATACAAGGATATCATCGGCTGTTTTTAATTCTTCACCAATGGAATCTGTAATAACCTCATTTGCTCGATATACTGGCAATTGATGATAGCGCCATAAATATTTGCGCCAATCCTGAAAATGACTAAAAGTAATGGCAACTGTATTCTTCCCGGCCAAGTCCCTAAATGGAAGCATCTCTTGATTATTTTTCAAAACAACCAAATTGGATTTGGCATGGTTCCACTGTTCAAAATCAGAAGAAAAACGGAATGTATTCAATTCATTAATTACCAGTTGCTGCTGAGACTTGATAACAAAAAAAGATGCCGTGCAGAAAAGTAAAATCAAAGTTAACTTCATACTATTAACCTATTGTAATGGATAAAGTAAATACTTCTCTCTTAAAAGCTTATACTCAGACAGTTCTAAGGTCCAAGTAGATCTAATTTCAGCTTCGGTAGCACCTAATTTAATTTGTTTTAATAACTGACCGGTTCCAGCCAATAGGTTAAACCACCTTTCACGCGTAACCAATTGGTCACGATAACCTGGTTTGTTATAAAAATCAAGCAAATATTTCAAGGTAAATCGATGATTTACTGTCTCAATATCCCTCAGATCCATTCCATAACACACTTTATCTAATTGAATCGGATTTTTGGACATCCCCTCTATACTTCTCGGTGTGAAAACAAACGTGCCAAAAATGGAATCAGGATAGCCAATAATTTGAAATGGTTTATAAGTCCCACGCCCGACACTAACTTCCGTGGCTTCGAAAAAACAGAGTGAAGGGTACAGCCGTATGGAAAGGTCATTGGGTAAATTTGGAGACGGTTTAACAGGGAGCGAATAAGGCATTTGATGGGAATAATTATTGACTTTAACCACTGTGAGATCACATTTTCGACCTGCTGATAACCATCCTTCCTGATTAATCATCGTAGCTAACTCGCCAACGGTTAAACCATGTACAATCGGGATCGGATGCATCCCTACAAATGATTTATACTTTTCCTTTAAAATAGGGCCATCAAAATAATCACCATTGGGATTAGGACGATCCAATACTATAAATTTCACATCATTCTCTGCACATGCTTCCATCATATAATGCATGGATGAAATGTATGTATAGAAACGGACGCCCACATCTTGAATATCAAAAATAACCACATCCAAATCCCGAATCTGTTCCGGAAGCGGTTTTTTATTTTTCCCATACATGGAAATAATTGAAGTACCAGTTTTCGTATCTATTCCAGCCTTAATGTGCTCACCAGCATCTGCTGTTCCACGAAAACCATGCTCTGGTGCAAATATTCTTTGAATTTGAATTCCTCTGGAAATAAGAGTGTCTACCAGATTTACGCCTTCTATGAGTGAAGTATGATTGACCAGCATTCCCACCTTTTTATTTTGTATCAGCGGCAAGTACTCCTCCATCTGCTGACACCCTAGTTCAATGGCTTTTTCGGCTTCAGGCTGCGAGTGACATCTAGGTAGAATTAAAACAACGAGTAATAAACAGAACCATCTCAATTTGTATGTTATCATACTTTTTTTAGTAAAAATAAAAAAAACGAAGCAGTAATGCTTCGTTTAACTTATTTTTTAAGCTTGTCCTGTAGGCCCAAAATTGATTGGGGGCATCATTGGTCCCTGACCATTGCTTTCCGTATTTTTTATCGGGCCATGCATGGATTCGTACCGATTGATATTTTCTTTCAAGGCCAGCATCAAACGTTTTGCATGTTCAGGAGTTAAAACAATTCGTGATTTAACCGGAGCTTTGGGAACGCCCGGCATGATACGGACAAAATCTACCACAAATTCAGAAGGAGAGTGAGTGATAATCGCTAAATTGGAGTAAGTCCCT
>Ga0193953_1000778_pt1 | contig 16113 bp, 16 predicted proteins | sample BB_4_MG_FD_140325 | JGI IMG/M metagenome (GOLD analysis project Ga0193953, IMG submission 140325) | Microbial mat bacterial communities from the Broadkill River, Lewes, Delaware, United States - BB_4_MG | ecosystem: Environmental > Aquatic > Freshwater > River > Microbial mats | place: USA... | reverse complement strand
TTTTTTAACACAAGTTAGTGTTAAAGAGTACTTTAAAGATACTAAAAATATCACACATGGCATTGAATTATAGAAAGTTAATTCATTCTAAAGTCATTTTATTTAAACGCGTAATCCCTGGGCTGTTATAAAATACTTGTCTTTACGAATGGTTCTTTGTTAGTATTATACAGAGAAGGAGGGGGTGGACCAAAAGTTGTTTTGAACTGAAATCAACGATCAACAAAGTGTTGATGGAGCCTCCAATATTTTGTTGATGGCACCTGCAACAAGTCGTCTAAAATCAAACAGAATGAGATTTTTTTATTATCGGTTAATTTACTGGAAATCAACGCGCAATTAGCGGGCAGTAATTCGTTGCAGGCACGTACAAAAAACGCGCAACAATGGATGAAAAATTACATTTTTGCGCGTTTATCCTGCTTTGGAGCGCGCTTTTAATATTACTGCGCTATTTTTTGCATATGTCTTTTAATTAAGGTCTTGGTTGTTCGTCCGTAGCGCTGTGTCATTTTAATATTGGAATGACCTAGCGATTTTGAAAGCACCTCCATGGGGATGTCATTCTCAATAGATACTGTTGTTGCATAGGTATGACGCGCTGTATGGGTTGAAATAGGTTTTTCTATGCTACATATATCTGCTATCTCTTTTAAGTAGAGATTCATTTTCTGATTGCTGAGTACTGGAAGCAATATTCCTTTTTCCATTAGCTCAGGCATATTCCGATATTTATTTAAAAGCGCAATTGCTGGTTCTAATAGATAAACTGTACTTATCTGATTAGTCTTTTGGCGCTTTTTATGAATCCACATGGCGCCATCAGCATCTTTGGTGATATGTTCTTGTCGTAAAGTCTTAACATCGGAAAAAGCCAGTCCAGTAAAGCAGCAAAAGAGGAATACATCCCTTACCTGTTTAATTCTGGGTATCGTTATTTCTTTAATTCTCATGCACTCCAATTCCTGCGAAGTCAAAAATACCGCATCCACCGGTTTTAGTTTAAATTTTACCGTAGCAAAGGGATCTTTTTTAAGCCAGTTATTCGCCAGAGCAATGCGTACTATTTTCTTGAAGTTCTTCAAATATTTAATGGCCGTATTATGCGCACACTTACGTTCCGTTTTTAAGTATAATTCATATTGCTGCACAAATTGTAGGTTTAACTCATCCAATGCCATATCATCTCGCTTATATTGCCATTTAATGAAGTCTCTGGTGTGCATGTAACTGGTTTCATAGCGCTGTACCGTGTCGGGTGCGAAATCAATCCCCACTAATTTGCGCGCGTTAGCGTTATGGTCTTGAAATATTTTAAGGATGGTGCGTTTATTCTCTTTCTTGCCAATTATTTTCTCTTTGATAATTCTAGGAGTAACTGGTTGATTGTCCATCACCATGAAATCATAATAAGAAGTTATCTTTTTACGATATTCAGCGAGGAGTTTATTTATTACTAAGGCTTTTTCGCTATGGTCTCTTACAATTTGTTGGTCGTTGTTCCAATACTTTGGAAGCGTACTTTGTTTAATTCCGAATTCATCTCTTTCCTTGCCAATACTGATTCGAATAAAGATGGGAGCTTCTCCGTTTTTAAGGAGTTTTGTCTTTTTAATGAAGCAATTTACTTTGATGTTTTCCAGTCCACTCATAATGCTAATTTTTTGATGTTAAAATTATCCTCACGAGTTCATCTAATCGCATTTAAAAACTGAGTAATACAGGGCAGAGGAGCGTAATTGTCACTGTTTCCAGTGGACTAAAAATGACGAAATCTTAGTCCACCAAAAGTCCACCCCAAAAGTGCGTTCCGTTGCATTTTATTGCAATATATTGCGCACAAAAAAGCCCTGTAAGTGTTTACTTACAGGGCTTTGCCTAAAATTGCTTTGTATATCAGCGGAGAGAGAGGGATTCGAACCCCCGGTACCTCGCAGTACAATGGTTTTCAAGACCACCGCATTCGACCACTCTGCCATCTCTCCAGTATTTTATAACTTATTATGACTATCACTTCTGATTAGCGGCTGCAAATATATATCTTTTATCATTAAAACCTCCCATTCGAGGCGGGAAATGTGAGAAAAAAGAAGAAAAAAAAGTCTTCCCCAAAGCGGTGAAAATAATCCTTTCATTTTTTATTGTTTTTTAACATCCAAATTTGGTAAGCACCGGAAATACTCTATATTTGTCATGGAAAGTTTAAGAATTTAGTATTTAACCCTAAAATTAAGGATTATTATGAACAAGGCTCAATTAATTGATGCAATTGCTGGTGAAGCAGGTTTAACTAAAGCTGATGCAAAAAAAGCATTGGATGCTTTCATTAAAGTAACTGGTGATTCATTAAAAGCCGGAGATCGTGTTGCATTAGTTGGATTTGGTTCTTTTGCTGTTAGTGAAAGAGGTGCTCGTACCGGTAGAAATCCTCAAACTGGTAAAGAAATTCAAATCGCAGCTAAAAATGTTGTGAAGTTTAAAGCTGGTAGCGAATTAAGTGACGCTGTCAACTAATTTACAAAGCAACCAAAAGAAAATATTCAGAGAGTACGTCAGGTGCTCTCTTTTTTTATGTATAGACAAGTGGTTATTTGTCCCCAATTAGTAGATCAGGAATTAGTTGTAGATTAGTGTAATGAAGGAATTGAACTGCTTTTTAGAGCGCTTTATGACGGATGAGCGGCGTGATCAGATGGCACAGGTATTGGCGCATCGTACAAAATATCTCACAGTGGTTTTGGAGGATATTTTTCAAGCCCAAAATGCGAGTGCTGTATTGCGTACATGTGATTGTTTTGGTATTCAGGACGTGCATATCATTGAAAACAGAAATGAATTTAATGTCGATCCTGAAGTAGTGATGGGATCCTCCAAATGGATTTCAATACATCGTTACAATCAACAGCAAAACAATACACGTGAGGCCTTACATAAATTAAAAAAGCAAGGTTATCGAATTGTGGCTACCTCGCCTCATAAAGATGATGTAAATCTGGAAAGCCTGGATTTAAATGCCGGTAAATTGGCCCTCATTTTTGGAACCGAGTTAACGGGTATTTCTGACATCGTACGAGAGGAAGCGGATGAGTTTATGAAGATCCCGATGTACGGATTTACTGAAAGTTTTAATATCTCTGTTTCGGCGGCTATTTCAATGCATCATCTTAAACATAGATTGGAGCAAAGTGCAATACAATGGCAATTATCTGAAGAGGATCGCCAAGAGATATATCTTGAATGGTTACGACGGTCTATCAAAAAATCTGATCTTCTGGTTGAAAAATATTATAAAGACATTCAAACAAGTATATAGTTGCTTTTTTTTAAAGGAATGAACCCATTAATGGTGATATTTTTTTAAATTTGGAAAAAATACATTAATATGAATTGCATAATAATCGATGATGACAAGCTTTCGACCAAGATTATTGAAGAGTTCGTGGAAAAAACGGATGATCTGAATTTAGGTGGTAGCTTTGACAATGCTGTAAGTGCAATTAATTTTTTGTCAAAACCAGACACTAATCCTGTTCATCTGATTTTTCTTGATATTGAAATGCCCGAAATGAGCGGTATTGATTTTCTGAAATCATTGGATGAGTTGCCACAGATCATTGTATATTCTTCACAAGAAAAATACGCGTTTGAAACTTATGAATATGATGTTACGGACTATCTGCTCAAGCCAGTTCAATACGGACGATTCATAAAAGCAGTGAATCGGGCACGTGAGCGTTTTGAAACGAAAGATACAGTTGTAAGAGAAAGCACTGAGATTTTTATAAAAAATAATAGTTCGCTGGTTCGGGTAAAATATGATGATATTCTTTGGATTGAAGCTCTGGAGAATTATGTTGTACTTAATACTTTCAAGGATAAGTACACCATTCATTTTACCATGAAAGCCATTTCTGAGCGCATGCCTGCGGAGCATTTTATTCGGGTGCACCGCTCATTTATTGTTAATTTGAGTAAAATTAAGGTCATTGAGGACAATTCGGTGGTGATTCGCTATGAAGGGGGATCGAAAATCATACCCATTGGTAAATCCTACAAAGACAAATTAATGGATGATATCAATTTGATTACGAAATAAAAAAAGCCGTCGCGAGACGGCTTTTTTAGTACTATTTCATACGATTAAAAATATCCTGACCAAGTAGATCACCTTTTAGCATACGCATAATTAAAAGGTGATCATCAGCTATTTTACCTTGCACGATGTATTTTTCGTCCTCTATAATGGTAAAATTAGAAAATTTGATTTGTGGATTCATCGTCCTTAAATCCACCATTAACATTGTAGCTTTTGTATTTGGCCATTTTAATAACCAACATTCTTCCATTTGAAAAAGATTGAAATAGGAGAGCCATTTAGAAGCCCTGTTTTCTATTCCCAAATGTCCACACAAGTAGATTGCTTGTGCAGGATGGTGTTCAGTTATACAAGAAGGAATGGTTACTGAATGGATGGAATCCTGCTTGCTGATAAACTCATGTAAGAGGTTTAATGAAGCATCCTGAGCACTCTGACTTCCCGTACTATTAATAAATGATAAGTAATAGTTGCCAACAACAGCTTGCAATTGATACGGATTTTGGCATTTGTGAATTCCTGCATCGTGTGTTGACGACTGGCATTTATGAACATTAACAGAATAGATGCCATAAGCAGATAGCACATCTTTCATGTGGTAGTATTCTAATGTTAGAGTAGTGTTATCAACTTCGACTTCTTTAACAGTTAGTTCCTGGAATCCATATTCGTGATATAATTCCGATCCTCCATTCATATAGCCATACAAAGCTCCCGCATCATAAGTGTCGGATGAAATAAGCTTTTGGGCTTGAGAGAAACCGGAATAACAGGAGCCTAAAGCAAAAATGATTAATACAAGTATTCTCATGAACTTAAATAGATATAGTTTTTAATGTAATCTTTTCTATATCACCAACACCCAATTCCAAGTCCTGGGCCATTTCAATAAAGCGCCGGTAGCGAGGGTTGTCTTCTTCTTGCACACCTTCTTCAATGCGTTTATTAACAATGATATCGTGCCCAATTCGATCAATGGCAACCGGATCACTACCAACCATTAGTGTATTGTAATGGCAGATAAATTGAGGATTAGCACCCGGACCGCCATTATAACAGCCTTTCAGTCCATCAACGATATTGAGTACTACTTTATCGCGAATGGGAGGGAAGGCGCAAACCTGGGCACAGGTCTCACTCCACAATTTTTTATGAAGCCGTCCGGTGTTACTTATGGATCCATAGGCTAAATTTTTCAGACACAAAGTTGCCGTAGCACCAGCATTCTTGAGAATCGGAACGTTAATGATTTTATCGACTTGTTGCGTACAAATCTTGGTGAAGTAGGAGTATTTACCACCATTCACCATATATGGTAAAGTAGCCTCATCATATTCACCCTCTACATCGGCATAATAATACCATTCTTTATCAATCATTTTTTCGCCATACAGAACTCCTTCTGTATCATAAAATCCGCCATCCTTATCTTGTTGCTCCGTTCCTTCAATGGCAATGCCCGGATATTTTTCCTGATCGAAACCCGTATCATGAAGTTGCATCAGGCGGCGATCCCAAATAACCAGGTTTTGTCTTGGAATACCAGCATTCTCTAGTTGCTTAATAATGGATTTTACAACTGCATGGCTGGTGGTCAGGAGTTTCCCGGCTACCGGGTTAACTTTTAACCCAATCCGGTCATTAGGTCCTACAAATTGAAGCCATGCAGCGTTGAGAGAATCTGCTCCTGTCAACTCCAGCATCGCTTTTTCCAGCATTTGGTAGGCAGCTTCTTCATTTGGCTGATTATCCACCACACTATGGGGATGATTTACCTGAACTACCTGTCCGGGATATTTTCCGGGGAGTGATTGTTCTGTCCTCGGATATTTTAATGCTTCGTTAATATTGGTGGCTGGTTTTTCATCCGTTGTCGATTGAAAAGGGGCCGCAATTAATGATTGCTGACTGGCAGCGATACCTGCACCTGCTACCGATGCAATTTTAAAAAATGAACGTCTGTTAAGGTGTGTCTGACTCATTTTAATATGGGTTTAGTTGTGCAAGGCAAGATAATTAAAAATCAGATGATTTACATTTTTTGATTATCAACTATAAACATTATTATTCAAATAATCGCCCTTGCATGGGTTGGGATTGTACCCTTTCAATACTTTCCTTCTCGCCTAAATACCATAAGTATCCCTCAATATTTTTATAGCCCATTTGGCTGAGTAAGCCCATGTAAATCCTTACTTGTTCATGGTGTTTCTCGTTGCGTAACTGGCCAAACTTATAATCCACCACAATGGTTTTCGAAGGATGGATAATCACACGATCGGGGCGATAGGACCCTGTACGAAGCAAGATGTTCCCTTCATTAATTACCTGATTGGAGGCATCAAACCACTCCCGCACATCAGGCCTGTTAATAAGTTGATTCACAAATGCAGCCACTTCCTCTTTTTCTTTTGTTTTTAACTGTCCGTTTAAAACCAATTGGGTAATGGCAGCATCCACATCGTCAGTATATTTTATTAACTCAAACAAATGGTGCATCAACTTACCATGTTTGATGTGTTTCATTGCCTCGGGCGAACACATGGCTTCACTCTCCGGATGAATCTTAACCCGTTCGCCCGGATCCGTAGTCTTGAAAAAAGTAATGTCACTTGAAGTGTCAGGAGTTCTGTTTTCAGAAGATTGAACGACAATTTTTCCAAAAGTATACGTTAATTCATCATTATCCCATGCATTGGAAAATTCTTCTTCGCGATGTTTTTCACTTTCGGGCAGATATTTGCTTATTTGGCTCAACAAGTGAAATAACAGATGGGAAACATTTTTGAGGTTCCCATTTTTAGCTGGTGTCTCACCCAGTACAACCAAGCTCTCCCGGGCCCTGGTAAAGGCCACATAAAGCAAGTTGAGATTATCTACAAACTGATGCAGTCGCTCATCCAAATATTCTTCAACAAAAACAGTATGTAATAATTGTTGGCTATAATTGACGGGGATTAAATCCAACTCATTAAAAGGTTCTGTTTGCGGATGACACCAGATCATACTGGTATGTCCCTTCTCATCCAGTGGCCAATTACAATAGGGGATAATAACAGCTTTAAACTCCAATCCTTTGGATTTGTGAATGGTCATCACATTAATGGCATTTTGCCCTTCAGGAACGGAGATGGAGGTGGTTTGGCCCTTGTCATCCCACCATTCAATAAAATCGTGAATATTCACTGACTGATTGGCGGAGTAGTCGCGCACAGCATCCAAAAGACCTTGCAGGAATACAAACTGATGACTATACAATTCATCCGGGAGCGCCCGCACTAAGGCTTCAGTCATCTCAAAAAGTGGTTGTCCTTTCAACTCTAACAACTGCTCTCTTAATCTTACAAACTCCTCAGAGCCATCCCCTTCCAGTAAGGCAGTGGTTTCGCAATTAGCGTGTTTAAAAGACGCTGCGTTTCCATAAAACTGAGCATAGAGTTTGATATAAGCATTGTGGACTTCATTTTCCGGATCCTGAATGAATTTAATTTGCTGAAGCACCAGGTTAACCGCAGGCGAATTCCCCAGCAGCAAGGTTTCATTAGATATAACGGGATGTTTCTGACCTGTTTCGGAATAGATGCCTGATAATAAAGCTTCGGTTATTTGTTGGCCTTCCGATTTACGCCGAACCAGTACGCAGATATCCTGATAAGCATAACCGGCAGCAAGTAATTTTTCAATCTGATGAACAGCTTCTTCGGTGGCTTTGGCCATAAAATCAGCTTTATTCTCACCCTCCAAAAGGCCCACATGCACATAACCACCTGTACCCAATGATTTACCCGCTACTTTTTGTATCGTATCATTATAGGCGTTTACGATACGTGATCGCAGACCTTCAGGAATATCCTGTGTTGGATTATTCGCCTCCGATGAACCAATAAATTCTGTTTGGAGTGCTGCTGCTGCGCCTTTAAAGACAACATTGTTAAAGGTGATCACATTTTCAAAGCTACGCCAGTTTGTATCCAATGTGCGATCATCAGTACCATAAAGAGAGAAGTCACGATGCACCTGTTCACTTAATAGTTTCCAATCGGAATTTCGCCATCGGTAAATGGATTGTTTCACATCACCTACCAGCAAAGCGGTATTATTCTCACTGATACTATTTAAGATCAAAGGCCTGAAATTATCCCATTGAAGTTTGGAAGTATCCTGAAACTCATCAATCATATAATGATTAAAGCGGCTCCCAATTTTTTCGTAGATAAAGGGCGCTTCGTTTTCATCAATGATGCGGTACAGCAAGCGGTTGGCATCGGCTAATAGGAACAAGTTCTCGTTCAGGGCAATTTCCCTCACTTTGAGGGCAATATCGGTGGTAATTCCCAATGCATTCAGATTGCCTAAAATTGCTTTCGCCGTAAAATACGTCGTTTTATCGTTGGTATAGGTCGTAATGAGCTTAACTAATACCTCGTTTAATCCGTCGCTGTAACAGGTTAATAGCATTGCTTTTTCCGATTCGGTGTAATCCTTTCGTAAGCAATCATCCGGATTATCAATTAAGTTTGAAAGTGCCATTACTTCGTGAATATCAGCACTTTTATTGATGGTTTTTAGTTTTTCAAACTTCTTAAGCGGGGAACGACTCTTTCCCTTAAGGATTTCCCACGAAACATGATGTTTTTGCATGAGTTCAAGGCCGCGTTGGGCCTCATTCTGAATAGTATCTTCAAATTGCTTCACCAGCTTGAAGAGTTTCAGTCGGTAATTCTCCAGCAGTTTTTTATCCTTCAGCTTCTCCAGTACTTCCGGTCGCAAACTCTGGAACTCTTCTTTAAAAACTTCACGTCCCAGGGAGGTTAATTCATTGACGATATTCCAGTCGCGACCTTCCTCTATTTTGGAAAGTGTATGTTTAATGAGCCATTCCTTTAATTCTTCATTACCGCGCAATTCAATTTCACGCATTAAATCATCAACGGCACGGTTTAAAACACGATCGGTATCCAGCTCCACCTTAAATCCTGCAGGAAGGCCGGCTTCAAACGCAAAGGCACGAATTACTTTTTGGAAAAAACTGTCAATGGTGTTAATGGAAAACTTGGAAAAATCGTTGAGGATATTAATGAGAAGCGTTTTAGCCAACTTACGAATGGCCGCTTCTTTTTTGCCAGTACATTCAATCAGGTCCTGCAGAAAATCAGGATTAGGGGCAGTAGCCAGGGCATGCAGATTCTCCAAAATTCGGTTTTTCATTTCACCGGTAGCCTTATTAGTAAAAGTTACCGCTAAAATAGCCTTATAGCTCTGAGGATCCTGAAATAACAGTTTGATGAATTCGCCTGATAGTGTATAGGTCTTGCCTGATCCGGCCGAAGCACGGTATATCTTAAGTTGAGACATGATTGCGTGATTTTTCTCAAAAATAGAGAAACCATTCGCAATAATGAAAGCGCAGTCACGAAAAAAGCCAAATCATTAACTGGTGGGATGACCTGGCTTTTTCATTCAAGACTCTGATGCAATATTATTAGTTGTAAATTTCCTTTTCGCCCAGAAAGCCTTCTGAGATAACAGTCATTTTAATGTTTTGTCGATTCACCACCTGCGCTTGCAATAAAATGGCGGGCACAAGATGTTTCCCATTGTTAACTGTGATATTCATGTTAGAGGGGGCTTCGCCGTCAGATATCTTAATAGCCGCATTGGCTGCTGCAAAGGCCAACGATTCGATGGGTTTATAAATGGTAATGGTCTGAGAACCTGATACAATATTGCGTACAGCCTGAATGTCGGCATCCTGACCGGCCACTAACACACGCCCGTCTTTTTCATGTTCCCGCAATGCCATGATAGCTCCGGAAGCCAGAGCATCATTACCACAAATAACCGCATCTATATCCGGATTTTCACTCATATAAGCAATTAGAATTTGGTATGCTTCATCGGGTAACCAATACCGTGAAAACTCATTCACTACAATTTCAATATCACCTCTTTCGATAAAGGGTTGCAGCACATTCATCCAGCCTAGGTGGAGAAGAAAAGCATTATTATCAGTTGTGGCGCCTCCAATCAGGGCATACTTGCCTTTGGGTTTAATTTTTGTCAGGTAATCAGCCTGTAGTTCACCAATGTTAATGTTATCAGTGGCGATGTAATAATCAAGCATACAGTCTTTTATTAGTCGGTCATAAGAAATAACCGGAATGTAATTACGATGTGCCAACTTGACTATTTCACCTGCTTTTTCCAGGTCAACCGGAATGATCACTAACACTTCGATGCCTTCATCGATGAGTTTTTGCGCTTGCTTGAGTTGCTTTTCAGGATCCGAATCAGCGACTTCAACAAATGGAATACCACCTAATTCGACCACTTTTTCTTCAAACAGTGCTTTATCTTTTTTCCATCTTTCAATGGTCAATGTGTCCATCAGAAATCCTACCTTAGGCTTCTGTTGACATCCTACAAGAAGAAGAACAGCCATCAACCATACAAGATATTTTACTCTTTTTCTCATAATATTTAGCGTTTTGGGTTCAATAATTTTCAATTAATTTACAAAAACGCTTCGGTAATGTAAAGAGGCATTTTAAATTTGTATCAGAAATATTAAATGAATTAGGATGAAAGTATCTGGAAAGCATTATAAAACAGTCTGGTTTGATTCTGACAGAAATACCGTGTGTATGATTGATCAAACCAAACTTCCGTTTTCGTTTGAAATTATTGAACTAAAACATCATCAGGATACAGCTAAAGCTATTAAAAATATGTTGGTTAGAGGGGCTGGTGCCATTGGAGCAACAGCTGGTTTTGCCATGGCACAGGCGTTTGTGGAAGCCAGGGATGCCGGAAACGCTAAATACATTGAAACTGCCCGTAAAACCATAGAAGCAACCCGACCTACTGCGGTCAATCTGTTTTATGCCACCAATAAAGTCTTTAATAGTGGTCAGGAGTCGGTTGAGAAAGCCATTGAGATGGCCTATCAGGTAGCGACTGATGATGAGTCAGATAGTCAGCAGATAGGAGTGTATGGTAATGAGCTGCTCAAAGATAAATGCCGTGTGTTGACACATTGTAACGCCGGATGGTTGGCTTTTGTGGATTATGGAACAGCGCTGTCGCCCATCTATAAGGCAGATGAAGCCGGCAAAGATCCTTTTGTTTTTGTTGATGAAACCCGTCCGCGTGGACAGGGTGCCCGTTTAACCGCCTGGGAATTGCAACAAGCTGGTATCCGGCACAAGATTATTGCCGACAACGCAGCTGCCTTCTACATGCAAAAAGGGGAGATTGATATCGTTATCACCGGCGCCGATCGTATCGCTGCCAATGGTGATACAGCCAATAAAATTGGTACCCTGGAGAAAGCTATATTGGCCAAGGAGTTTGGTATTCCCTTTTACATTGCGGCTCCCTTTAGTACCATTGATTTTGATAGTGCTTCCGGGGGTGTATTTAATATCGAAGAGCGCTCGGATGAGGAGTTATTATACCATGAAGGTCCGGATGAAGCAGGGGTAATCCGTAAAATCCGTATGGCTTCACCGGATTCAGAAGGGTTAAATCCGGCATTTGATGTGACGCCTGCCAGATACATTGCCGGGATTATTACGGAGAAAGGTATCATTAAGACCGAAGATTTAGTGAAGAATAAATAAGTTGTTACGGGATATCTATTGGATGGCCGAAAGCTCTATGGGAGTTTTCGGCTTTTTTTCTTTCAAGAGCCGTTATCTTCTGATATAGAGGTGTCCGAATACATAACAAGTACCGATAAGATATAGCCCACCTTATTCATGTTACTCCAAATCTTGATTAATGGCAAAGATTGCTTATCAGGACTTCAGTACCGTTCGTTAAGTGATTATCAATGGTGCAAAAAAAATGTTATTGCAATATCAGCACCCGTCTTTGCACCCAAATCTGAGCTTTTTAAAAACTAAAAACCTGCATAGTCCAACGTTAAGCTTACTAAAAGAATGGATGTAATTTCCTGAAAAATGGTATTATATTTTATTTGGAATAAATTCCTTGCCTGCCACGTTACCAATTCTGATAGATTACGACTTACTATCATAATAGGACTATCTATATCATTCCATCTTTTGCCAACACTTTCTTTATAATTACTCACGAATAACCATTCAACACCAGCGCTTTCAAATTTGTACCAGAAAGCCATGAAAGCTTATCTAGCTTTGACTTAGTAAAATTCAAACAAATCAACAGTAAAACAGGATTTGAAAGGAAAACAATCAACAATTTAAACTTAAAATTATGAAGCAAGTATCAATGATTATCCTAAGCGCTCTATTCGTATTAACAATTTCTTCATGTAGCAAGGATGATTCTGCCGAAGAAATTATTAATAAAGGGGATTTTAGTATTAGTCTGGATGGAACTAAGTTTGAAGGTAGTTCGGTGACGAATGGAGCAGTAATAGGTGTAAGAACTATCGAAGCGAGCAATTCCAATTTTATTTTCCGGGTTATTATAACCGATGGTCTGTTCGATGCCGGTAAAACATTTGATTTGGCATTGGATAAAAGTGAAATAGCACCACAAATTGTTGTTGATCTTGATAATGATGGAACCGATGAAAACTTGTGGGGATTAACTGGTACCATAAAAGTGATCAGTAAAAACAAAATTGAAATTGATGGGATTTTTTACAAAGATTTTGTTATTACTAATACACCAATTAAAGTGACCGGATTTATACTTTCAGAATAGACTTTTATCAACTGAGTCTGTGTGTTAGAAATGATTTATGAAAATCATTATCTATAATCTAAATCAAACCAATTAAAGATGCCTATCTATCCTGTATTATAGAAAGGCATTTTTTTTTGTGCTGAATTTAAGTATGATAACATATTATCACTTCCAGTTTTAAAACATGATGTCTAACCATAGCTTTTCTAAATATTGAGTATGCCAACACCTAATCCTGGATTCATTGTGCCTTAACTCCTGTTAGAGAGGTTTAAAAAAAGTCGATGTAATTGCGAATATAAATGCTCACAGCTTAATAGAAATTCAATTTCCCCATAAATGGTGATTGTTGTACAGCCATCCAATAGTGATCTTCGTGAAAAACATCGGTATTCATGAAGAAAAAAGTAATCAGTCAAACAACCAATGGTTGTGTCTTTATTTGTCCCAGTTGCGATAAAGTACATATAGAGTTTCAAAATTTTCTATTTTCATTTGATGAGAAAGAATACAAGCATTTCTGTTCCTGCTTTTTAAGAATGGATGGAGGCTACTATGAAGAGATGAATGCGCACATGAAATCGAAACGCAAAATCATTGTTCCAATTGGTCATCGCAATGCATCGATGATGTTGAATAGTAAAGAACTGGAGGAACTTCAGACTTTACTATCCGGAAATCACAATCCTCTTCAGGGGGCGTTCTTTCTTACAACCCGGGAAATTGGAATTAAAATGGGTTCCAATTAATCTAAAAGAAAGAACAAATGGCTATTCACTACAAATCACTAACCACATATTGGGATTATAACTTGCTAAATATTTTGATTATAGATAATTGTGTTTGTGCGAGGAGAACAGGAAGCTGATTTACTTCGTGAAAATCCCCATTTTATGCGATTGACCGTGAATGATATACGGCCTACTTTTGTATCAGCTAATTATTACTATTACAAAATATTATGAAGAAAACAGCTATATTTTACGGAACCAGTACTGGTAACACACAATCAGTCGCAGCGTCCATTAATGGTCATCTGGATAACCAGGCCGAATTGATTAATGTTGAAAATGCATCACCTGCTGATATTGAAAAATTTGACTTTTTATTTCTGGGTACCAGTACGTGGGGACTTGGCGATTTACAAGACGATTGGGAAGGATTTATTTCAGACCTGGAGTCCGCTAATTTGGATGGAAAAAAAATAGCACTGTTTGGTTTAGGAGATGCAGAAGCGTATGCCGATACATTTGTGGATGGCATGGGGACAATTTTTAATGTGGTGGCTTCAAAAGGTTGTGAAGTTGTTGGAATGGTTTCCGTAGATGGATATAGTTTTGATGCCTCAACAGCAACCAGAGATGAAAATTTTGTGGGATTGCCATTGGATGAGGATAATGAAAGTAACCTGACGGAAGATCGGATTGCCATGTGGATGAAGAATATTCGACCACACCTGGATTAGAAAATAGAAGAAATGCCATTTTACTTGAGTATATATTTTACCCTGTTACTCTTCAATAATTGTTTCAGTATCATACAAAGGACAGGGAAGGAGCTGCATCCGGGTAATTCAAATTTTAGTTTTCTTTCTCTATGTGCAACGGCGCATTCTATTGGTGTTAGGCTAAATTTTTGCAGCGTCAGACCTGTTCTTTGTAAAGATATTCTGGAATAGATGTGAGTAACAATTGAAAATTTTAAGAGGCGCATGAAGGTATTTTATCACCATGTTTATGAGTATAAGAAGGGTTTACGTAATTTGATTTTGCACACTATGCCAACCACCGAAACAGAATTGGCTGTTCGGAAGTTAGAGGCTAATAATATTCACTATTTAATTCAGCCAGTTACTGGCGAAAAGGTCAATGTGTTTTTTGGAGCAGAAGAATGTGTGGAGGTCATACGTTGTTTTTGTCATAAAAAACTCAATGAATTAAGTCTGGAAGAAGACATTATCCTTGGCACGCTTTTGGGTTACAACCAGGTGGTGCAGTGCGCTCGCTATTTAAAGAAGAATCAGCAGGCAAGTTCGGCGATTATGAAAAAAGCCTCCTAGATATAGGAGCAAATAAGCCGATCCATGGGGTCTTTACTATCGGCAACAATTTGTTACTAATTGGTTATATCGGCCATGCAATCTATCAGCCATAAGATTGCATGGCTTTTTTTGTTTAATGAACCAATGAGCTCCATAAGTACCATATGCAAAAAAGCCACCCGATTACAATCAGATGGCTTTTCTTGAGCGGGAGACGGGGCTCAAACCCGCGACCCTCAGCTTGGAAGGCTGATGCTCTATCAACTGAGCTACTCCCGCATTGTTTCCATAATGTAACTCAAATAATAAATATTACTTAAGTAGTGGGGAGAGCAGGATTCGAACCTACGAAGTCGTACGACAGCGGAGTTACAGTCCGCCCCAGTTGGCCACTTTGGTATCTCCCCAACTGCGCTGCAAATATAGCACTATTTCTTCAACGACCAAGCCAGATCCACCATTTTTATAGCCGTAACAGCGCCTTCATCGCCTTTATTTCCGTGCTTTCCACCCGCACGATCTTTGGCTTGCTGCATGTTAAGTGTAGTTAACAATCCAAATATAAATGGAATATTATATTGTAAATTTAATTGGGTCATTCCCTGGGTTACGCCCTGACACACGAAATCGAAGTGGGGGGTGTCACCCTGGATCACACAGCCCAATGTAATCACAGCATCCACATCTGTCATTTCAGCAATGTATTTGGCACCGGCTGTTAATTCAAAACTTCCGGGTACATACTTTTTAATGATGTTTTCTTCTTTAGCACCATGTTTGATCAGCGTATTGTAAGCACCCTCAAAGAGAGCTTCTGTGATTTCTGTATTCCATTCAGAAACTACAATTCCGAATTTCATCGCTTCTGCCGATGGCACATCTGCTATATTGTAATCTGATAAATTTTTAAGACTTGTTGCCATGATGTTCGTTTTTTGCAAAAATAAAAGAGGTTGCCCAATCATACAAGGCAACCTCTCATTATATTGTTATAACCTGAATTATTTATTCAATTGCAATTTTGCTCTGGTCAAATATTTATCAATCTGACGCGCTTCAGTACTGTTTTGATACTGCTCTTTAATCGTTGAATAAGCTTTGACAGCCGCTTCATGATTACCGGCAGCTTCATGCATCATACCTAATTTCATCAGGTACACCGGAGTTGTTAACTCATTGTCGTAAGCAGTCGCTTTTTTATACTGACTAATGGCATCGTCATTTTGCCCCAACTCACTATAGGCATCGCCTAATGCGCCGGCAGCAGTGGCAGCGATCATCTCCTCACTGGTTGAGA
>Ga0193953_1000777_pt1 | contig 16120 bp, 8 predicted proteins | sample BB_4_MG_FD_140325 | JGI IMG/M metagenome (GOLD analysis project Ga0193953, IMG submission 140325) | Microbial mat bacterial communities from the Broadkill River, Lewes, Delaware, United States - BB_4_MG | ecosystem: Environmental > Aquatic > Freshwater > River > Microbial mats | place: USA... | reverse complement strand
TGAAAACCTGTTCATAGTTATCCCGTTGTTCCCCTTCCTGCTTACACGCCATACAAATGGATGTATGGTCGTATGCTGATATGCCTCCGGCGGCCCTGCCGGGCGCTACACATTTAAAAAGTTTAACAAACAGGCCTTATAAGAACGCCCTAACCCGGATATTTCACGAGCGGATGTAATGTGACCCGAGGAACGAGGGCCAAAGCGCATCCGCAATCTGCTTTCAAGGTGGCACACCTTGCCGCCGGAGGCTGTTTTCGAAGCTGAATAGATACAATCAACAGAGCCAAATAGCATTCACGCACATGCATGCGAAATAAGGTGCATTGATCCAAAGCGGCATGGCCATGCCACCCCTCTGCGACAGGTTGATCATCCCCGTTCATGGAACAGACGGATTGCCACAGAAAAAAAGCCAGGAACACGGCACTGTTTTTCAGATGACGCCATTGAAAATCAATGAAAGAGGTGTATTATCTCCATTAACAATTCGATAGATAAAGAGCGAAAGGAATAGCACCTCCATGGAAAAGCCACAAAAATTCAACCTCGCCTACACCATCATCGCAATCCTGGGCGTCCTGATCATCCATGACATGTGGGTCCGTCACAACACCGTCCAGCCCGTTCCATACAGCGAGCTCGAAGCCCTGATGGTGGAAGGCAAAGTGTCTGAGGTCACCATCCGCGAAAAAGTCATCGCCGGAACCCTCAAAGAGCCGGACGCCAGCGGAAAAAAGACCGTTGTCGCTAATCGCGTCGAGACCGGACTTGCCACGCGATTATCCGAATTTGAGGTTCCCTACACCCAAGTCCACGAAAGCCGTTTCTTCGCCACCCTCCTCTCCTGGGTCGCACCTGCACTGATCTTTGTCGGGATCTGGTTCCTGCTGGCAAGAAAGTTCTTTCAAAAGCAAGGTGGGGCCGGTGGGTTCATGAACATCGGCAAGTCCAAGGCCAAAGTCTACGTGGAACAGGAAACCGGCGTCAGTTTCAGCGATGTGGCCGGCGTTGACGAAGGCAAAGCCGAACTTGTGGAAATCGTCGATTACCTCAAATCGCCCCGGGAATATGGCGCACTGGGAGCAAGAATGCCCAAGGGGGTTCTGCTGGTGGGACCTCCCGGAACAGGCAAAACCCTTCTGGCCCGTGCCGTGGCCGGTGAGGCAGGCGTCTCCTTCTTTTCCATCAGCGGCTCTGAATTTGTGGAGATGTTCGTCGGCGTCGGGGCGGCCCGGGTTCGGGACCTCTTCGAGCAGGCCAGCAAATCCGCACCGGCCATTATTTTCATCGATGAACTCGATGCGCTGGGCCGTGCCAGGAGCTCCGGGCATGGCATGGGGGGTAATGACGAGCGGGAGCAGACCCTGAACCAGCTGCTGGTGGAACTCGATGGATTTGATCCCACCAACGGCCTGATCCTGCTGGCCGCCACAAACCGCCCGGAGATCCTCGACCCTGCGTTGCTGCGGGCCGGGCGCTTTGACCGTCAGGTGCTGGTGGACCGCCCGGACAAGGCGGGGCGCGAACAGATCCTTAACGTTCACGTGAAAAAGGTCGAGATAAGTGACGGGGTCGAGCTGGACAAGGTTGCCGATCTGACCACCGGGTTTTCCGGTGCAGACCTTGCCAACCTGGTAAACGAGGCGGCTCTTCTGGCAACCCGCCGAAAGGCAACAAGTATCAATACGTCGGACTTTACCCAAGCCATCGAGCGCATCGTCGCCGGCCTGGAGAAGAAAAACCGTCTCCTCAACCCCCGGGAACGGGAAATCGTCGCGTACCATGAAATGGGCCATGCCCTTGTGGCCCTGGCCCTGCCCGGTTCCGACCCGGTGCACAAGGTCTCCATCATTCCCCGGGGAATCGGTGCCCTCGGTTACACCCTGCAACGGCCGACGGAAGACCGCTTCCTCATGACCAAAGAGGAGCTGGAACGAAAAATCGCCGTGCTCCTCGGTGGCCGCGTGGCCGAAAAGCTTGTCTACGATCACCTCTCCACCGGAGCGTCCAACGACCTCTCCCGGGTAACTGACATCGCACGGAGCATGGTGGTTCAATACGGCATGGATGAAACCCTCGGGCACATCGTTTATGAAAGCAGCCAGCCCGGCTTCCTCGGGCCGCAGGGAGGCCCCGGGAGTTCACAGGTGAGTGACAGCACGGCTCAGCAGATCGATGCGTCCATGAAGGCCATCGTGGACACCATCTTCGGTGCCACATGTGCCCTGCTCGAAAAAAACCGCGATATCCTGGAAAACTGCGCCCGGATACTCCTGGAGAAAGAGACCCTGGAAGAGGCCGAGCTGCAGGAGCTGACGGTAAACCTTCGCACAGACCCGACGTTCCCCAATTAACCCCATCGATCAAAAAATGCATGCCACATGGAGGACGGGGCAAGCCCCCTTCCTTCATGTGTCTCGTCAAAAAAGCCCTTCCCTCTCTTCTCGATGGCCCCCACATGAGTTAGAAACGGATACAATATAAATTGAACTAAAACCCTGCCTCCGGCGGGTCGCTTTTTGAAAAAAGCTCCGCAAAAGCCGAAAATATATAGCTTTCCCAAGACAACCAACGTTGCCTAAATCATTTTAAAACCTGTTTGTCAAACTTTTCAAAAGTTTGGCCCCCGGCAGGGCCGCCGGAGGCAATTTGGGTCATCTTATTTAATAGTCGTTCCTTAGCAATACTCACAAGTGACATGCCCCAATCATAGAGCATGGGATTATGCCGTGGGAGACGGGTTGCGGACACGTTGTCTATAGGCACTGGCCTGATTCTGTTTTTTTCGATATAAAGGCGCCATGACAACACATAAGCTTTTACAAATTGCACTTTACCATAAGCTTCCTGCGGCTCAGCAGCAGTGGCTGCTCTCCATGTCCGAGACTTACGCTTTCTCCTTTCAGCAGCTGAAGATGCTCACCGAATACAGCGCGGACCTGATCTGCTGGAATGCCGAATCCCTCGCGCAATTTCACAACCCGGAGGTGGTGGTTGGCCAGGCTAAGGGCAAGCAGGCAACAGCAAAAATATTTCAACAATTTCGCGATGGGTATGAAGGGCTGAAAAACGGGCAGAAGCGTTATGCGGGCGAAGACCGCTTTTCTGCCACAGAGCAGAAATTCCCGGAAGAGCAGATGGTTGAGGTGGATCTTCAGGGCAATATCATGGGGCGGTGCCCGGTTGCCTCGGAGAAAACCCGGTGCTGTAACCTGGCAACCCTGGATGCGGTGCAGCAGTGCGGGTTTGATTGCAGTTATTGTTCCATCCAGTCCTTTTACCATGGAAACCAGGTTCGCTTTCTCCGGAACCTTGTGTCCCACCTGGATGGCCTGGAGCTGGACACCGAAAAAAAATATCACATCGGAACCGGCCAGTCTTCCGATTCCCTGATGTGGGGGAACCGGTTCGGCCTCCTGGACGCCCTTTGCCGGTTTGCCTCGGCCAATCCCAATGTGATTCTCGAAATGAAATCCAAAAGCAGCCGCATCGATTACTTCCTGGAAAACCGGCCACCGGCCAACATGGTGTTTACCTGGTCCCTGAACACCCCGACGGTCATTCAGCATGAGGAGAAGGGGTCGGCCTCCCTTGACAAACGGCTGCAGAGTGCACGTAAGCTTGCAGATCAAGGGATTCCTGTGGGATTTCACTTTCACCCCATCGTCTGGTACGAGGGGTGGGAAAGCGACTACCTCGCCCTGGTCTCCCGTCTGGCAGACACCTTTCAGCCGGAAGACGTTGTCATGGTCTCTTTGGGAACACTCACCTTTATCAAACCGGTGTTAAAAAAGATCCGGGAGCGGATGCCGGAGAGTTCCATTCTGCAGATGCCCATGGAAGATTGCGCCGGCAAACTGAGCTACCCCTTTGACATTAAAAAGGATCTTTTCTCCACTGTTTACAAGGCTTTCCCGGACTCCTGGAAAGAGTCTGTCTTCTTTTATATGTGCATGGAACATATCGATTTGTGGCAGCCTGTTTTTGGGCGAAGCTACGATTCGAATGAGCAATTTGAAACGGATATGCTTGAGACCTATCACGATAAAATATCTCGGATCAGTCACGGCTGAGGCGCCAAGCGTAAATCCATGTAACTATTCAGCTGCAAAACACTGCCTCCGGCGGCAAGGTGTGCCACCTTGAAAGCAGGTAGCGGATGCGTTTTGCCCCTCGTTCCTCGGGGCAAATCACATCCGCCTTTAAAACGAAATTCGTTCAAGGATACTTTTTAAGACCTGTTTGTTAAACCCCCTCTTTCAGACCAGGCAAAAGTTTAACCCCCGGTAGGGCCGCCGGAGGCACAAGCTGAATAGTTACAAAAGCTCCGCAAAAACTTTCCTGTTGCCGTCTCTATTTCCCTCAACCTCTGCGGGGCTGAGGGAAGCTCGTTGTGCCAGAATCATCTGATTTTCCGAGACGGGTTAAGCAGGTGATCTGGACCTAAGACCTGTTTGTCAAACTTTTCAAAAGTTTGGCCCCCGGCAGGGCCGCCGGAGGCCTTCTCTATAACTGGGCACAAAAAAAGCCTGTGCACGAATGCACAGGCTTTTTTAATGACTCAGCAAAGTTTCATCCCCTCATCTCAAGGGAACGCGGCACCCTTGCTACTTGTTGTAGCAGTGCTCCGGAGCGGGGAAATCACCGCCCTTGACCTCATCGATGAACCCCTGGATGCCTTTTCTGGCCTCGTCCCCCAAGTTGCAGTACTTCTTGACGAACTTGGGAATGTGACCGGAGTTGATGCCCAGCATGTCGTGCATGACGAGGATCTGGCCGTCGCAGTCGGGGCCGGCACCGATGCCGATGGTGGGAATGGTCAGCTTTTCGGTGATGGCCTTGGCGATGTGGTTGGGAATTCCCTCGAGAACCACGGAGAAGGCTCCGGCTTCCTGAACAGCCAAGGCGTCTGCCATGAGGCGGTCTTCGTCACGCTGCACCTTGAATCCACCCATCTGATGAACAGACTGGGGGGTGAGGCCGATGTGGGCCTGCACGGGAATACCTGCAGTGGAGATGGCCTTGATGACATCACATACCGAAGCACCGCCCTCAAGCTTTACAGCCGTAGCGTCGGTCTCCTTGAGAAAGCGTCCGGCATTTCTCACGGCATCTTCCACACTGGTCTGATAGGCCATAAAGGGCATATCACCAACCACCATGGTGCGTTTGCATGCACGAGCGACAATGCGGGTGTGGTAGATCATCTCGTCCATGGTCACATGAAGGGTGCTGTTGCCCCCTTGAATCACCATGCCAAGGGAATCCCCCACGAGAATCATGTCCACACCGGTCTCGTCCATCAGGGTGGCAAAGGGGAAGTCATAGGCGGTCATGGCCGTGATCTTCTCACCTTCCTTCTTCTTGTTGTAAAGCGTTGTGACGGTAACTTTTTTCATGACACCTTTCCTTGTTTTGTTACATATTGGAAAAAAGTTGTTTCATTTCAACTTGTTTACCGCAACTCATCTTGCCTTCAGGACACGTGCCGTCCATAAAGCATCCCGGCCCCACCTTGCCAAAGAGAACCGGCGATATACCCCGCACAGCGGCGAGCATGCCCACGGCATAGTTCCTGATTTCCCACTGGGCGCGATCACAGCACCGCAGCTTCAGAAAATGGTAAAGTTCCCGGCCATTCATGGTGGTCACCACATCCATGACGTTGCCACTGAGGGTGAGATAGACCAGATCCTCTTCCATGACGCCGTCATCGCAGAGCTCCTTATAAAATTCCATGCTCTTTTCAAAGCAACGCATGTAAATCTCTTTGGCGGCCTCATTCTCGGTAACCGTTTCAGGGAGTACACAGGTTCGGCTCTTGCCGAACTCGGTAAAAGAGGGCACCACCAGGGACTGCATGCGGTGACGCGCCAGGTGGGTCAGACACGAGAGGCTCATGTCATTGAGGCGAAAGGTGACGTTCACCTGCTCCAGCTCACGCTTGCGACGGTCGTTGGTGACGATATCGATAACCTGGGAGACCAACTCGTTGCTGTCACGAAGGAGCTCCAGGGCATCGGGAGACGAACATCCGGTGTTAGCAGCCAGGGCGGATACGGCCACCATGAAATCCGGCTCTCCGGAGTGTGTGAGAAGCTCCACAAGGGCGCTGTCCTCATCGGATCTTCGTTCAAGCCCCTTGCCTGCAACCAGTGACCGAAGCTGACCCTCTTTGTCCTCGGTTCCCTTTTCAACCTTCTCCAGCTCACCGAACACATCCGGAAGGATCTCTTTGGCCTGGGCCAGCAGGCTTTCACCAATCTGCTTGATTTCAGGGTAGGCCGCGCCGCGACCGTAGAGAAAGGAGTAGAGAATGTGGAGCAGCTCACGGGCGTTTACCGTACAATAGATGTGGCTTCTCAAACTGTAGGGAAGCACGAACCGCGCGTCTTCCTTGGGAATTCCGATTTCGAGAAGGGTGTGGTAATCCCTGAACAGGTCCTTGGACATCTCTTCGAATCGGCGTGCAACGGAGGCATCGACAGCCGAGCCGTCTTTCTTTCGAAACCCGGGAAGCAACCCGCCCATCTCGGAGTAGTCCACATACCGGCGAGACTTGATGGTGTAAGCCGCCAGACGAAATTCGATGAGAAACTGTTCGAAAAATGCAGAGACATTTTCAAAGGCGAGGTTGAAGACGACATGTTCGGTGATGGTCACATGGCCCAGATCCACGACTTTTTGAATCAGCGAACCGATGTTTGTGCGATCCGTGTTTTCATAGATTTCCGTAGCGGCCCCTTTGGTGGACGAAATGCGTGCTGCAGAAGCGCACATGCGCTCGGGTTCCGGTGTGCAGGCAAGAATGACGGCTCTCGCTTTTTCCATATCTATTCTGTTCCTCGATCGCTGATATTGAAGTAGATTAAGGGAGCCCCCTGTAAACAGAACCATTTTGGTCAAGTTTAATCCCACAATCCGGCAAGGATGATTTTGACCATTGCCCACAAGGCAGTCTCTCGGCCTCCGTGGTCACCCTACTTATTGCGCTTTTCCTCAACTGAAAAACACTGATTTGGTGCAAAATGCTTTGAACGACAATTTTTCTCAGGAACACGTCATTCATCACATATAATAAAGAGGGAAGCAAGGGCAAGAGGTAAAAAACGGGATGCTGTCAACATCCCGTTTTCATGGATTACCTCAAAAAATCATCTTCCCTGCTCACCTTACTTTCCCCGGGGCAGCGTTCCGGCACAGGCAACGTGCCCATTCAGGTGCACAGAGGTTATCAGGCCACAGTGGCCAGAACCTTTTCCATGACACCGTTCAAGGCCATGGCCGACGGAGCGTCTGCGGGAAGTTCCATCATGGATCGTTTCTCCATATCCAGAACACCAAGCTCGGGATCATCAGGAACGGTGCCCACGATCTCCACCCCGATCTCTTTTACTTCAGCAAGGAAGGTGCCGTTCAGGGTTTCCGGTGCCCGAGTCACCACCAGGCCTTTATGATGAACATCAAGCTTGAGATCATCCAGCATGTCGTGGATCCGTTTGACCGCACGGAGCCCCCTCAACGAATAATCGGTGATCAGAAGAAGGTAATCCACCCGGCCGCTTGTACGCCGGCTCAAATGCTCCATCCCCGCTTCGTTGTCCACCACCATGTACTTGTAGGTCGAGGCCAACTCCTCGGTAAACTTGTTGAGGATATTGTTGACCATGCAGTAGCAGCCCTGGCCCTCCTGGCGACCCATCACAAGCAGGTCGAAGTTCTTCCTCTCGATGATCACCTGGTTCATGAGAAGCTCAAGGTAGTTCACCTTGTCCATACCCGACGGCACCCCTTGCGGGTCCTTCATAAAGCCTTCACGGATGTCACCGACGGTCTTTTCAACCTCAATGCCAAGGGTCTCCCCAAGGTTGCTGTTCGGGTCTGCGTCCACAGCCAGCACCGGTGAAACACCGTTGGCCGCAAGGTACCGCACCACCTGAGATGCTGTGGTGGTTTTTCCGGTACCGCCTTTACCTGCTACTGCAATGACTTTTCCCATGGTATTCCTCAATAAGGGTCCAAAGTGAAATGGCCTCTGCGGTCGGGGCATGATCCCCTGCACCCCAGGTTGACGAATGCTCTATCCCTCGTTCCCCGGGTTGCCACATTCGCTGACGGGCTGAGCCCGGAAATGAATGCCACCATTATTCCATTAAACATGTACCGACAGAGACAATACAACCGGTGTCGCATTTAAACACAGATTTGTCCAACGTTTCAAAACGCTACCCCGACATAACCCGAAGGTGTCAGTTGCCATTGAGCCGTGCTTTGAGACGCGGGAACAGGTTGAGATCGGTGTGGGGCAGAAAAAGTGCCGCGATGTAGTGATCCATGTATGACGGCGTCTCGGAAAGCTCAAAGTTGGTCATCATGCGCACCACTTGCACCACATCCTGACGCAGCGTGTTGGTCAGGGCGCTCATCTTCGCCCCCATCAGGGAGCCGTTACCGATAAACGTCACCTTATCAGAATCAATCTCCGGTAGAAAACCGATGGTAAAGGCACGATCGAGGTCAATATAGCTGCCGAAGCCACCCGCCAGAATAATCTGCTCGATCTCACCGATGGAGAGCCCCACTTCGTTCAACAGGGTTTCGCACCCGCTGTAGACGGCCCCCTTGGCCCGGATAAGGTTGTCAATATCGGGCTCCGTCAGGGTGATGTCCCTGCCGATATCGGTATCGTCAGCCCAGACCACGACATACTCGACAATGCCTTCGCTCTCCCGGAGCCTTGGGGTATGTACGTCGGTGTTGAATTTCCCCCGGCTGTCGATGAGCTTGTTTTCAAAAAGAACGGCCACGGCGGTGATAAGGCCCGACCCACAGATTCCCCGTGGACGGACACCGCTCACCGTACGCAACATCGGCTCCCAGGTAACCGGGTCAACGGAGAAGTCCTCGATGGCCCCTGGGGCCGCACGCATGCCGAATTTAATCCCCCCTCCTTCGAAGGCGGGCCCGGCGGAACAGGCGGTGCAGGCAAGCCACTCCTTGTTGCCCACCACAATCTCCGCATTGGTGCCGATATCGATGAAAAGGGTCAGCTTCTCGCTCCGGTAGAGGCCACTTCCCATGACCCCTGCCACGATGTCACCACCGACATAACTGGAGATAAGAGGGTAAATAAGGGCCGTGGTGTGCTCGGCAAGATAGATACCGAGGCTTCGGGCCGGCAAGGGAGGATAGACGTTGGCAGCTGGCACGTAAGGTGCCCGCCTGATATTTCGGGGATCCACTCCCAGCAAGAGCTGAGTCATGGTGGTGTTTCCGGCAATGGCCACAGTGGAGACCTCCTCCATGTCCACCCCGCTTTTACTCAACAGGCGACTCACCACATCGTTGATGCTCTCCACAACGACCTGGCGCAGACGCTCCAGCCCCCCCTCTCTTTCCGCGTAAATAATCCGGGAAATCACGTCTTCGCCATAACTCACCTGGCCGTTGACTTTACCGTACTGCCCCAGAACCGAGGCATCCTTCAAGTCAAAGAGCTGGCCGTAAATGGTCGTGGTCCCGATATCCAGAGCGATGGCATAGTTAAAATCGGTACGATCCCCCGACTGAATGTTGATGATTCGGGACTTGTTGCCGTCCTTCACCGGCCGCTCCAGGGTCACCGTCGCCTTGAACTCACCGTCTCGAAGCACCTTGGGCATCTTCCGGATAACGGAAAAATCGATATCCAGGCCATCTTCGCCCTCCACATTTTTCAGGTGCTGAAACAGGCGGGTCACATCGGCGCTGTGGTCCGATGCATCAGGGGGGGGCAGTTCCACATAGACCTTTTCCATGGGGGGAATGAAAAGGCCCTCTTCTTTCAGGGCCTCAAAGTCCATCTTACGAATGTGAGCCGTGGTCCTTGGCGTTGCCAGGGGCAGCTCGCCACCCTTCAGTGCAGACGATTCCATGGGAACACGCACCGTCAGGTTGTCCCGGACTTCTGTTTTGCAGGCAAGACGCCAGCCGCCGTCATACTCTTCCTGGGTCAATTTATCGGTTTGCTCACAAGCCGACTCACCCTCTTCCACCACCACGCGACACTTACCGCACACACCGCCGCCGCCGCAGGAGGCATTGATATGTACGCCGGCATCCATGGCCGCCTCAATAAGAGACTCTCCAGCCCTGACCTCAATGGAGGTGTCATAGGGAATGAACTGCACCGTGAATTTTTCCATACTCTCTCCCGAATGGGTTACCGTCAAATCCGATTTAAACAAGTCGGTGAGAACCGCAAGAAGCAGGGCAGTAACATCTTGTGCGGTGGGTATCTTACCTTACAATTCGTAAGCAATCCAGCATTTGCTCTTATAAGATAGAAAAAGGCCGGCAAGCCGGCCTTTTTCTATTACATGTCAAAGAATCGCAACACTTGCGTTAGAAGATACCCTGTACCTTACCGGTATCCACGTCCACATCCACCCTGCGGAACGAGGGGTTGGACGCCGTGCCCGGCATCAGGCTGATGGTCCCGGCAACAGGAACGATAAACCCGGCGCCGCCATAGGTAAGCACCTCACGGATCTGAAGACGCCATCCCGTGGGCACCCCTTTAAGGGCGGGGTTATCAGACAGGGAAAGGTGAGTCTTCACCATACAGAGCCCCAGCTTGGCGAGCTCGGGATCGGCCTGAATGCGCTCCAGGGCAACCATGGCATCGGCTGAGAAATCAACGCCATCGGCACCATACACTTCTGTGGCGATAAGCTCGATACGCTCTTTAACCGGCATCTCAAGGTCGTAGAGAAATTTAAAATCGGTTTTCTCTTCGCACGCTTCGATAACGGCATCGGCAAGGGCAACGGCACCATCACCGCCCTTTTCCCAGTGCTCGGAGACGGCGAATTTCGCGCCCTCGGCCTCAACCAGTTCCTGCACCTTGGCAAGTTCTGCCGGGGTGTCGGTAACAAAGGCGTTGAGACAGACCACGGGGCTGATCCCCGCCTTGCGCACGTTACGGATATGGTGGATGAGGTTGGCACACCCCTTCTCAACCCACTCAACACTCTCTTCACTGTACTCCTTGGGCATGGCCTTTCCGGGAACGGGAACAGGGGCACCGCCATGGCATTTCAGGGCACGGATGGTTGCAACAACAACAGCCGCGTCGGGAACAAGACCGCTGAAGCGACATTTCAAGTTCCAGAATTTTTCAAAGCCGATGTCGGCGCCGAATCCGGATTCGGTCACATGATACTCGGCAAGCTTAAGGCCCACCTGGTCGGCAATAATGGAGCTCTGCCCAATGGCGATGTTGGCAAAGGGACCGGCGTGCACGATGACGGGCTGACCTTCCAGGGTCTGCATCAGGTTGGGGTTCAGCGCCTCTACCATCCAGGCGGTCATGGCACCGGCGACCTCGAGGTCTTCGGTGGTGATGGGGTTGCCCTTTTTGTCATACGCCACAACGATCTTGCCCATGCGCGCTCGCATGTCTTTGAGGTTGGTGGCCACAGAGAGAATCGCCATGACTTCGGAGGAGACGGCAATACCGAACTTGGAGCGCATCATAAACCCGTCACGCTTGCCGTTCACACCGTCCATGCCGATGATGATGTTACGAAGAGACTGGCAGCAGTAATCGATGACCCAGCCCATTTCCACGTTGGTGGGATCCACGTCGAGGCGACGCATCTTGGTGAGTCGATCAAGCTGCTCGTCGCTGTAGTTCCGCTCGTGCTGCATACGGGAAGTAAGGGCCACCATTGCCAGGTTGTGGGCGTTCATGATGGCGTTGATGTCACCGGTAAAGCCGAGGGAGAAGGGAGTCAGCGGAATGCATTGAGCCAGGCCACCGCCTGCGGCGGAACCTTTGATGTTCATGGTGGGCCCACCGGAGGGCTGACGGATGGCCGCGGAGACAATTTTCCCGCGCTTACCCAACCCCTGAACCAGACCCATGGTGGACGTGGACTTGCCCTCGCCAAGGGGGGTCGGAGTAATGGCGGTTACATCAACGTACTTACCGTTAGGCTTATCTTTCAACCTTTCAAGCACCCTGCGGTAATCAATTTTGCCGATGTAGTGGCCCTGGGGAAGCAGCTCCTCTTTGGTCAAACCAAAGTTTTCTGCGACCTCATAGATAGTCTTCATGGATTTTTCGGCGTCCTGAGCAATTTCCCAATCAGCGTGCTTCTTTGGATCTAAAGCCATTCATTACTCCTTTTTTAGAATTGGCCCACAGAAAGAGCCGGTAGCATAATTGATGAAAACAAACTCCCTAGTTCTATACGTCCCTTTATCACCCTCTTTCTGTGGTGCAAAAAGAAGGGATTGTCCGATTGGATAGGTTCGCACAACGCACGCACGGCCCAAAACACGTCGAGCCTCTCTTGTTGCGCGCTCCCCAGATCCCCTTCACGGTCAGATAGCGCCGGGGCTGGATCCTTTTTCTTGTTTTCACTACTTGATGGCAGCTCTTCTTCTTAATCCGCAAAAGAAACCACCATTATGTCGCATAACTCCAGTATTGATCGTAAACGGTGTTCCACTTGTTACGCCAACAAAATGGATTGCCTCTCATCCATACTCTTATCGTTCGAAACTATCCCTCAATCCCCAAAGTCAGTCAAGCTCTTTTTTACCATCATTAGTATTTTTGATGTTACTCATGAGCACCAGTTGTCACTACCACGCCATACCCCTGACAAGCCCCCTGGAAAAGCCTTGAGAGCGTTGATGTAATTTCATATTTTATTAAATAATTAACAGTATCAGAGACTCGAGATTTTTAACTATCACGCATTGTCAAAATCCACACATTACTTCTCAAAGATACTTTCGAGAAAATTATTTCGAATCATATGATATTTAATATTGACAGTCTTAAAGGCAGTTGTTAGAAATTTCTTGATTTCTCTATTAAGAAGCAACAATCATCATCTCGGTCTCGTGTTTATTTTTCATTTAAGAGTAAACAGCGTACACGACACTTTCTTGCGTTACCTTTCCAATCTGCTCTTTCAAACTCTAAGGTTTCACTTCGAACGACCATCGGATCGTCACAGTCCGATTAACGTTATTCGGCAGCATAACAAATGGACGCCTTCATCCATATCCATAAGTCAACGACAAGGAGGTAACATTGGGTTTCGAAATCATTAAAGAGTCCTATGCAGGAAGCATAAGGGAAATTTCCATCGGGACAGGCGACAAAGCCGTCTCTATCGGTGGTGCCTCATGCTACCCCTTTTATCAATTTGAAGGGGAGATGCCACACAAACCGAAGATCGCCATGGAAGTTTGGGACATGGCACCTGAAGATTGGCCCGAAGCATGCCTTGAGCCGTTTAAGGAGGTCATAAACGACCCCGCAGCCTGGGCAAAGCTCTGTGTGGAAAAGTACGGCGCAGAGATAATCGTGCTCCAACTCAAAAGCACCGACCCCAACGACAAAGACGCCACCCCGGCCGAAGCAGCCGCACTGGTCAAAAAGGTGGCAGCCGCCATCGATGTTCCCCTTGTCGTCTGGGGCTGCTCAAACCCTGCCAAGGACGAAGAGGTCCTGAAGGTTGTATCCGAAGAGTGCCAGGAGTTCCAACTTACCCTCGGCCCTGTCGAAGATGCCAACCACAAAGGAATCGGCGCATCGGCCATGGGATACGGCCACGCTCTGATCTCCTCCTCTCCCATTGACGTCAACCTCGCCAAGCAGGTCAACATTCTCCTGGAAAACCTGGGCATGCCCATGGACAGAGTTATTGTTGACCCCACCACCGGTGGCCTCGGTTACGGTATGGAGTACTCCTACTCTGTTATGGAGCGCCTCCGCATGGCGGCCATGCAGCAGGGTGACGACAAACTCCAGTTCCCCATCATCAACAACCTCGGCAACGAGATCTGGAAGTGCAAGGAAGCCAAGCAGAGCGTAGAAGAAGCGCCTCTCCTCGGCGACCCTGAAAAGCGCGGCATTCTCATGGAAGCTGTCTGCGCCGTTTCCTACCTCATCTCCGGTGGTGACATTCTCGTTATGCGTCACCCGGAAGCCATCCGACTCGTTCGCGCCTTCATCGACCTGATGGTTGACGGCGGCATGGCCACCGACGTGGCCGCCATCGCCAAGCAACTCGCCGAAGTGGACGTGGACTTCGCTGCCCTTGCTCCGACGCCTGACACCACCATCGCCGAGGAGAAAAAGGCAGCACCTCAGCCGGCAGCCAAAAAAGAAGCCCCCAAAGCCGCCGCACCGGCCGCACCCAAGGCTGAAGCCAAGCCCGCAGCCGCTCCTGCTGCACCGGCCGCTCCTGTCGAAGCTGCGCCCGAGCCCGCCAAGGTAGACCCGGAAGCCCAGGCAAAGGCGGAAGCGGAAGCCAAAGCAAAGGCTGAAGCGGAGGCCAAAGCCAAAGCGGAAGCTGAGGCAAAGGCCAAAGCCGATGCAGAGGCCAAAGCCAAGGCCGATGCAGAAGCCAAGGCAAAAGCCGAGGAAGAAGCCAGCAAGCAGGCCGCAGCCGATGCCAGCGCCAAGCGTGAGGCAGAGGAAGAGGCCATTCGCGCCGAGCGGATCAAGGCCCGCGATGAGATGGCAAAGAATCGTTCAACCAAGCCCGCCGAAAGTGCAAGCCTGAGCGCTGCATCAGAGCAGAAAGGGCAGCTTGACAAGATCCTTGATCGTCTCAACATGATCCATCGTCGCGTAGCATAGGCCTGCACTCATTTCCGAAACCGCATCGAAGCACTTCGGAAAATCGGCTGAGGATACCATACAATAAGAGGAGGAACCTCTGATGGCAGACGAGAAAAAAACAAAGGCCGTGAAGCTTGCAAATCCGCTTACAGCCTCTATTGACCCTGCAACCCAACAGATGATCAAGAGAGCTCAAGAGCTTTCCGTCGAGACTGTGTTCGACAGAGCTGAAAACATGAAGCCCTGCAACATCGGTCTTCAGGGCACCTGCTGTAAAAACTGCGCCATGGGCCCTTGCCGCCTGCCCCTTCCCAAGGGAGGGATTGAAGGCGAAGACGATCGCAAAGGCCTCTGCGGCGCCACCCCCAACACCATTGCCGCCCGTAACTTCGCACGCATGGTTGCAGGTGGAGCTGCCGCCCACTCCGACCACGGACGCGGCGTCGCTGAAGTGTTCCTGTCAGTGGCTCGCAAAGAGACGGAAGATTACGTGATCAAGGACTTCCACAAGCTGGTCAGCATCGCCCCCCACTTTGACGTGGCCACCACCGTTGAGGTGGACGGCGAGACCCTGGACCGCGACCTGGACGAAATAGCCCTGGAAGTGGCTGAAAAGGCCATGGACGAGTGGGGCCGCACCGATGGCGAGCCTTATTATATGAAGCGGGCTCCCGAGCAGCTCTACAACCGCTGGAAAGAGCTGGGTGTTCTTCCCAGAAACGTGGACCGCGAAATCGTTGAGATCATGCACCGCACCCACATGGGCGTGGATCAGGACTACAAGAACATCGTCAAGCAGTGCACCCGCGCAGCCCTGGCTGACGGCTGGGTCGGCTCCATGATCGGCACCGATCTTCAGGACGTGATGTTCGGAACCCCCAACCCCATCCAGTCCGAGGTCAACCTGGGGGTCATGAAAAAAGACCATGTCAACATCATCGTCCATGGTCATGAGCCTATTCTCTCAGAGATGATCGTTGCCGCCACTCAGTCCAAGGAGATGATGGACTACGCCGCCGAAAAAGGAGCCAAGGGCATCCAATTGGGCGGTATCTGCTGTACGGCAAACGAACTTCTCCAGCGCCACGGCATACCCCCTGCAGGCACCTTCCTGCAGCAGGAGCTCGCCATCGTCACCGGCGCCTGTGACGCCATGGTCGTGGATGTTCAGTGTATCTTCCAGAACCTGGCCAACGTTGCCAAGTGCTTCCACACCAAGCTCATCACCACGCACCCCATCGCCCGCATGGAGCAGAACAACGTCATTCACATCGAGTTTGACGAGCACCATGCCATGGATGATGCCAAGCGTATCGTGAAGATGGCCATCGACAACTTCGAAAACCGTGAAGTCGATGTCATCATTCCGCCCATCAAGGAAAACCAGGTTGCAGGCTTCAGCGTGGAGTCCATCGAGTACCACCTGGGCGGCACCTTCAGGGGCACCTACTACACCCTGAACGACAACATCATCAACGGCCGCATCCG
>Ga0193953_1000771_pt1 | contig 16196 bp, 10 predicted proteins | sample BB_4_MG_FD_140325 | JGI IMG/M metagenome (GOLD analysis project Ga0193953, IMG submission 140325) | Microbial mat bacterial communities from the Broadkill River, Lewes, Delaware, United States - BB_4_MG | ecosystem: Environmental > Aquatic > Freshwater > River > Microbial mats | place: USA... | reverse complement strand
GTTCGACGCTCAATGAGACCCTTGAGCAGGGCGTATTCAAGGTGGTGGGCCGCCGGGTTGTCATGGGTTTCCCCCACCAGCACAATATCCGCCCGAAGCGCCTCGTCAAAGAGCGACTCCTGGCTTACCTCAGAACCGTCGGGTCCTGTGATGGTGTAACGCGGAGGCTCCATGGCCTGGGTGTCAAGGGTTTTGCATCCGGATGTGAAAAGAAGTGCGACCAGGGCAAGGACGATGGCATGCATGGGACGGAGTTTCATGAGCACCTCCAGTTAATTAGGGGACGCTTTTCGAATCTGTTCAGTTAAAAAAAAAAAAGCCTCCGGCGTCGAGGTGGGCCCCCTGGAAAGCGGGATTTGGTTGTTTTTAAAGCAGGAGGGGATAAGGGGCTACGAAACCTCACCGGGGTGTCGTGAAAACGGGTTTAGAATCCCTGCAGCGAATGATCTGGGCCGGAGGATTGTACGGCCCGGATCATTCCTAATCAGGTTTCCATGTGCCTCCACCTGGCTGCCGGAGGCACATGCTTTCCAAGTGTTAATAGTTCCGATGGATGCGGATGCTGCCGTCCTGGATGCGTCGATTGAGAGCGGTCCTGGCCCAGGCTTTGATGCGGTTCCTGGAGGCGGGGATCAAGAGGAGGATGCCGGCGCAGTCGGTGAGAAGGCCCGGTGTGACGAGAACGATGCCTGCGATGAGGATCATGAGGGCATCGATGAGCTCTTCGGCCGGCATGATGCCCTGATCCATGCATTCCCGGATTTTGAGGACGGTCTGAAGTCCCTGGATCTTGGCAAGGGAAGCGCCGGCGATGCCGGTGCCGATGACCAGGGCAATGGCGGCAAAGGGGCCCATGGCAGAGCCCAGCTTGATGAGGAGCCAGAGCTCAATGACGGGAACTAAGGTGAACAGAAGAAAAAGGCGTAAAACCATGGGGCAATTCTCCATTGAATGCATAAGAGTCGACCGCAGTTATGCGGTTTCACCACAAGATGTGACGGATTTGGTAAATGTCAAGTTCGGGGATGATTCAAAATAGCTTGCCTTCTATGGTCAAAGTGTGCCTCCGGCGGCAAGGTGTGCCACCTTGAAAGCAGGTTGCAAATGCGCTTCGCCCCTCGTTCCTCGGGGCAAATCACATTCGCTTTTTATTTTAGTGTAAATCTAAAGACAAAGACTAAACCTGTTCGTCAAATGTTTCAAAGGCTTGGCCCCGGCATGGCCACCGGAGGTAACTTTAAGCGCGTTGCCTTTTATGGTTAAAGTTCAGGGCAAAAGCCTGCCTCCGGCGGCAAGGTGTGCCACCTTGAAAGCAGGTTGCAAATGCGCTTTACCCCTCGTTCCTCGGGGCAAATCACATTCGCCTTGGGCTTTGGATTTATCCAAGGGTGTTTTTCAAAACCTGTTTATCAAACTTTTCAAAAGTTTGGCCCCCGGCAGGGCCGCCGGAGGCATCTTTAAGCTGGCTGCCTCCGGCAGCGAGGTGAGCCACCTCGAAAGCAAAATGCAATGGCGTTTGTTGCGGGCCATGCCAGTTATCGGAGCCGGAGAGTGATACGGTGTCGTATCTTTGATAGCGCTGACTCTCATTGAGGGGGGAGGGTTGTGGTGCGACTTGGGGTTTGCGCAGGGGCGGGCCAGACGGTTTGAAGAAAAAAGCCCCCTTTCGCTTTCATGCCTCGGCATGAAAGCGAAAGGGGGCGTGTGAGACAGTGACGGGCTATGGCTTTCGCCTTCTGAACGACGGATTTATTCGGGTCAAATCCAGTCGTTGGAACTGAATCGGAGTCCCCATAGCTCGTGCGCTTGCCACGCATGATGCATGTCCGCGCACACAACGCGAATGCGGACATAATGTACGCTGCACTTCAACACCCTTGTCGCATTCGCCACAGGGTTTCAAGGTGCCCCCACCTTGCCGGCGGAGGCACGGCTTTTACTTTGTCGTGTTTCGCGGGTTCTTCTTAATGGATTTCAAAAAGCGGTCCACGCGGGTTTTGACGATGGGAAAGTCTTCGCCGCGGTCATCGATGCAGTCCCCGTCGATGGTGAGGATGGGGATGCCCGCTTTTTTGAACGTTTCGTTCTCCATGATGGAACCACCGTGGAAGTGACGGCACGACTTGGGGTAGTAAGCGATGATGCCGTCGGTGTCGTCCGGGATCTCATCAATGGCGATGGTGGTTCGGGTGGTCACCGAAGAGAACGCCGGGTGAAGGGCGGTCCGGCGTGCGATGGCACGGATGGGGTCCGCAGGGTCCAGGGGCTCCCAGTAGGCCCAGTTGACCTGGGAACCGGAGATGTCGATGCGCTCATCCAGGTAGGTCATCAGGGGGGTCTTGAAATAGGGCCTCAGGTGGAACCAGACGATCCGCGGCTCGGTGCCCTCGGACTTCGGCGCAATGCTTGCCTTGTACTCTTTGAAGCGGGATTTGTAGACGTCCACAGCGCGCTCGGTTCCCCAGGTCTGCATGAGGTTGGCGGCGTAGTCGAGTTCACGCACCCCTTTTTTGGCTGTGGTTCGCTCGTGGAGGGCCAGATCGTTGCCTTCATTGAGCCAGGTTCGGGCTTCGTTGGTCCATTGAATGACCTGACGGAGCTTTTCGTCTTCCAGGGTGAGTCCCGTGTGCTCGGTGACGAAGGCGATCATCTCATGGAGCTGCTGGTAGACGTACTCCACGCCCTCTTCCACGCGTTTGAGGTCCTTTTCCGTGCCACGAACCGACATGTCGTACAGGTCGTAGGGGATGTCCAGGATAAACTCGGGGCGCTTGTAGTGGTGCGAGGCCAGTTCGGCGTATTTTGCCGAGGGGTCGCAGAGGTGGGTGGAGGTGATGAGGATGTCCGGCGTGGGGAAGATGTTTTCAATCACGCCGCCTGCCACCGCCTTCATAAACGAGCAGAGGTCTCCGGAGAAGTTATGGGCCTCGGCTGTTTCGATACGCTCTCTGGCCGATCCTGTCATGGCGAGCTGGGAGGCCACCATCTCCGTGGTGAAGGGGAGAAGGCCCATGGCGTACATGATCTCTGTGGGAACAAAGAGGCTTCGCCAGGCCACATGCTGGTAGGCAAACTCCCCGGTGGTGGTGAAGTTGTACGCGTTAAAAAACTGCTCGGTATTGAGGTACCCGCGTTTGGCTGAGGGCGAAAGATCCTCGAACGCCTTGGGAAAGGCCATCTTTACCGCGTCTTCGGGCTTGATTCCTTCCAGGCCGTTGACGCGAAGCAGGTTTTCAACCTGGACCTTACGCTGCTCCGTGTTCTCTTTTATCATGTCCTCTTTATTCATCGGATTCATCTGTTTTTCTTTCTCCGCTTTTTGAGTCTCTTGATAAATGATTGAACTTCGCGCTCGTTGATCTCGGAGCTGATGTCACCTTCGAGGACCTTCATGGGCACGTCAAGGGGGATGTCATTCTTGAGAAGGGCCCACTGCATCTGCATGTTGGCGCAGAATTTCATGGAGTAGTAGAGGACCCCGTCCACCTTGTACTCTTTGACCATGGCCTGAATCTCTTCGATGGCTTCCCTCGCTTTGTCGCCAAGCATGCGGGGGCAGGGCGTTCCTTTGAGGTAAAGGGCCGCAAGCTCCTGATAGGGGTCTTCGTTGAACTCAGGCTCACCGGTAAAGGCGCGAAGCCCGGTGCACATGTGCTCCACAACGGACAGGCCGCCTGTGCCCTCGATGGTCTTGATCAGGGATCCGTTGCCGGGACCGCCGATAACCATGATGCGTGGTGCGTCTTTGTCCCCGGTCTGCCCCTCTTTGCTTTGGATGAAGTTTTCAAGGTGGGTGTTGAACTCTTCCCTTGGCATCTCCCAGGATGTGGCGATGAGGTCTTCAATCTCCCCGCCGGTGATGGCTGGGGCCTCTTCTCTTCGAAGGGCATCGATGGTGTTAAAGAGCTCGCGTGTTTTGTTGAAGGTTGCCATGGAGGCTCTTAAGGCGTCATCGGAGATGGGGCCGAAGTGCTCTTCCAGGTCGTCCTTCATGTGTCTTAAGCCACCGGCAAAAAAGGAGATGCTGGAGTCTGTGACGATTTTAGGGACGTCCAGGAGGTGGAGCATCTTGGGTTTGATCTCATCTTTCCTGTAGAGCCATCCGTCCGAGAGGCGTCTCATGCACTCGCAGGAGTGGGCGATGACCACCCCGGACAGGGCGTCGTAGGCGCCTGTGAGGGCGCCGCCCATGCAGGAACGGACATAGGAGCAGATGGAGTCCCCAAGGACCACGTCTTCATGTTCGGCACCGGAGTCTGACTTGATGCCCACGGGAATGGCTCCCGCCGCATGAAGTATCTCGATGGGAGTGTACGTGCAAAACCAGCCTAATTTTTCCAACGGGCTAACCTCCGACCTTTGTTGTCAATGTCTCATCCGCACCGTCTACAGGCGTGTTTTCATAAGCTTCGCAGGCGTAGAGGGTCTGGACCACCTCCTCGCCCCTGGATAGGTGTACCAGGTCGCAGAGCATGCCCTTGTTGCAGCCCAGCTCGTTGGCTCGGGTGCACTCGGTGAAATGTGAGGTGATCTGCTGAATGGTTTCAATGCCCCGGAATGTGCCCCTGTCTTCCACCTCGTCGCGGGCGAAGAGGGCCATGCCGATGGATCCCATGACCTTGTGGTGCATGGGGATGAACAGTTCGACCTTTTCGCCGCGGGCCTCAAAGAGCAGGTCTTCCATGGATTTGATGACCCCTGTGTTGGAGGCCACGCCGCCCTGGAAGGCGATGGGGGTCTTGAGGTGCTTTTTGTTGATGCCCAGGGTGGAGTAGAAGTTCATGGCCAGCGATCGATGGAGGCCGGCGATGATGTTCTCCTTGGTGTTGCCTTTGGCCTGCTCGGCGATGAGGTCACGGCCAACAAAGACCGTACACATGCTGGAGAAGCTGTAAGGCTTCTTGGCTTTCAGGCCCGTCTCACCGAATTTTTCGATGGGAATGCCGAGTCGGTCGGCCTGGGCGTCAAGGAAGGAGCCGGTACCGGCACCGCATTTTTTGTTCATGCCCGCTTCCTCAAGCTCGCCGTCTTCGATGTACATGACCTTGGAGTCCTGTCCACCGATATCAAAGATCACCTGGGTGTCGGGAAGGAGGTGAAGGGTTGCTTCTGCGTGGGCGTCCAGTTCCGTTTCATAGACATCGGCTCCCAGCAGGGCCGCAGAAATTTCGTGGCCGCTGCCCGTGACGCCGGAACCGAGGATGTCGATGTTGGCGGGGAGCTTTTTGGAAAGGCGGTTAAAGGCCTTTTTGATGTTGTTGATGATGTCCCCTTCGGTGAGGGTGTAGTCGGTTTCAAAGACCACACCGGCTTCGTCAACGAAGGCGATGTTGATGGAGATGGAGCCGGCATCGAGACCGATGAACCCTTTGATGGTGTTGCCCCAGGTCCCGGAGACCAGGGGGAAGGCGAGGACGCGGCTTTTGTCGCAGACATACTTGTACGCAGGTTTGGTCAGCCCCTTGATGAGGGTGTCGATTTGCTGGATGGGGGAGGGGGGAGTGAGGTCTGCGGCTTCGGTCTTGATCCAGAGATCGGAGACCGTGGTGCTGATTTCGACACTGGAGCCGTCGTCACAGGTGAAGGAGGCGGACTCCTCTTCTGTGATGGCTTGGGTCTTGGTCTCTTTTTTCAGCGTGTCGATGACCGGGGCCACGGATTCCCATGCGTCCTGAACGCGATCTTTTGCCTTTTGAAGAAACAGGTAGGGGATTCGGTAAAAAATCTGCCCCGGCTTTGCCGGCATGTGGGCAAAACCTGCGCTCTTGTTTCCGGAGATTGCGCTATTGTTTTTCATGCATTCTCTCTTTTGTATGAGTTTGTGAATGTTTGCGTATATAAATTAAGATAGTGACTGGTAACGCTGTTCCATTTGTGGTCAATGAAAAAAAAATGTTTCCCCGATTCGGCCGCCCCGCAGGATTTCGGATATACCGCGTTTTTACCGTTCCATCATGTTGTCAAGCTGTCACCGTCGTCCTTGAAACACGTGTGAGAGGTATTGATCCCTCTGTGTGCTTCCTGGGCATGGCAAATGCATGACTGGCATTCGGATTTATCATCTGCGGTTCGTAAGGGACGACTTACTGCTTTCCAGGTCGATCCATATCAAAACAGGATATTTGTACGGTTTTTCAGATTACGTGAGACGAGTAAAACCGATAATAAGGGACTGTCTGTTATGCTGTGTTCGACCCGGGTAAGGGGAATTGTTATAAATATAATAAATGAGGAGTAGCATAAGATCCGTCTTTCGACAAGCATGGAATGGCAAAGAATATACAGGTGTAAGGCGTTGTTGGAGGGGGATTGCGGTAAAATATTGGGGCGTTATGGGGGGTATACGGGGTGGGGTGGAGACGTGGCGTGATGACGCTTAATGGTTGTGGTTCGGGTTTTAATTTATTTGAACGAATTGCGTGTTAAATAAATTTTGTTCACATTTCAACCCATGCCTATGGAGTGTATGGTATACAGGATGTGGCACGAATCGGCATGGTTATTTCCTGCCAGCTTGGGGTGTTTTCTCTCCCCGGGGCTTGAGATCGAGGGTTAACTCCTGTAAAAGGGGGCTCGTCAAATCTGGTCTCAGCTCGGCAAACAATCATCATACAGAAAATGCCATGGGCCGCCTCCTCGTTGACCCTGATCAGCGTGACGCACAGGGCGGTTAACACGCCCAGACTGCTCTCAGGCTGTATAATTACATATTACGTGAGCTCTTATATCCCCTCGATAAAGGGTGTACAAACAAAGGAATCATTATGACAAAGCGAACAATCACCGTCATCCCCGGGGATGGAATCGGTCCCGATATTATCGACTCAGCCCTTAAGATCCTCGACAAAGCCGGATGCGATTTTGAGTACGAGTTCGCAGAGGCAGGTCTCACCGCTCTGGAGAACCAGGGCGAGCTTCTTCCCCAGCGAACGTTGGACCTCATCGAAAAAAATGGGGTTACACTCAAAGGCCCGCTCACCACACCCATCGGCAAAGGGTTCACTTCCATCAACGTGACCCTGCGCAAGAAGTTCAATCTCTACGCCAACCTTCGGCCGGTGATCTCTTTTAAGGGGACCAAGGCGCGCTACGAGAACATCGATATCATTACCGTTCGTGAGAACACCCAGGGGATGTACTCCGGCCTCGGCCAGACGGTCTCTGAAGATGGGTGCACCGCCGAAGCCATGAGCCTTGTTACCCGTGAGGGTGCCGAGCGCATTGTCTCCTTCGCCTATGAGCTGGCACGAAAAGAGAATCGAAAGAAAGTCACCATCGTTCACAAGGCCAACATCCTTAAATCCACCTCCGGCCTCTTTCTGGACGTGGCCCGGGAAGTGAGCAAGAATTATCCCGACATTGAAACCGCCGAGATGATAGTCGATGCCACCTGCATGAAGCTGGTCATGAACCCGGAAGAGTTTGATGTTATCGTCACCACCAACCTTTTCGGGGACATCATCTCCGACCTCTGCGCAGGTCTTGTGGGCGGTCTCGGCATGGCCCCCGGAGCAAATATCGGCAAAGACGCCGCTCTGTTTGAAGCGGTCCATGGAAGTGCCCCGGACATCGCCGGAAAGAACCTGGCCAACCCCACGTCTGTGATTCTGGCCTCCATCCAGATGCTGGAGTACCTCGACATGCAGGACAAGGCCGAAGCCATTCGAAAGGCTGTTTCAGCCGTCATCGAAGAGGGCGACCGCACCACAAGCGACCTGGGCGGTACCCACGGCACCACCGATTTCACCCAGGCGGTGATGGACAGGCTCTAACCCGAATATTTTATGAGAAAGCAATCAGAACGAATCAACAGCATGTTATTACTGATAGTTACTGTGGGAAATTAAGATATTTCAAAAATACAAAATGTGATTCACTGTTCCCTGCTCGCTTTTCTCACCCTTCGGGCGAGCCGAGTGCACCCATCTTCCGCGTTATCAGAGCATTGAGGTAAACCACTACATCTGCAGCTCTGATGCCTTGAATATGGATGCACTCAACTCGTGAAATATCCGGGCTAAGACGGAGCATAAACGTGCCTCCGGCGGCCAGGGGGCTATCCCCAGGACCCTAATATTTGCGAATGTGATCGATCGTCGTTCCTTAAGATTGATCACATTCGCATTTTTGTTTCATGGCGTCGCCCGTGAACAACGATGTCTGTTAACAGGGTCATGAAGGCATCTGAAGTCAATCCCGCCCCAAAGGTCCATTCGACTTTTTTTGAAGATTCAATCAGGTCTCTCCCCGAAATGGCGTGTCCAATCTTATTCCCCCACGCGAATACCCCGGCAGCAAACGGCGTCGCCCATTCGCCATGGGGGGCAGGTGCCCTCACCTGCCCGGAGGCAGTGTTTTCGAAGCTCAATAGCAACGGGAGTCATTTCTCTTCAGCCGGGAGGACTCAATTTGCAGGGCTGAAACGCAAGTGGTATACCACTGTGATTACGGTGTGTTGGTGAGGTTGGGTCTTGCGTGGTTGTGTTTTTTGTCGTAAAAGAATGGGCATCATACCTTCAAAATTTGAACCTGTTACATTGCTTTGCTTTGATTCGTGGAAGAATTTTAACGATGGACAGAAAGTAAGGGGATGCTCATGAAAAAACTCGTTTATGCAGCTTTGTCCGTTTTTGTCTCTTTGGCCCTCGCTTCCGCAGCCTTTTCAATGGGATCCCAACCGCCGCCTCCCGACACAACCTGGGATAATTACGAGGTGGGTGATGAAATGACGCCTGCGCAGGAGGAGGCTTTTTTTAAAACCTATGTGTCCATCGGAGATAGCTTGACACACGGGTGTCAGGGTCTGAACGTCGAAGAAGGCCGGCAGCAATTCAGTTACCCCAATCTTCTGGCCAACGCCATGGGAACGGAGTTCAACCAGCCGCTGGTGTTTTATCCGGGGGTCGGTATCCCCAATCCGGAAGACTGGGTGAAGGACCAGCACTTCTCCCCCCTGACCACCATGGTCGGGCACATGAGAACAGACTACTACCTGAACCAAGGGGTGATGAATAACTTTGCCATCACCGGAGCAACCCTTCCACAGATCCTGGACTACGACCTCTTCAATGTGTTTAACAGCGATACGTCCATTCTGGCCGATCTCATAGGGGCCGGCAGTCCCTTTGCCTTTTCGGTTCTAAGGGGCAATACCGTCTTTACAAAGTCCGCTGTGACCCAGGCCCTCGAGCGGGAGCCGACTTTCCTGACGGTTTGGATCGGAAACAACGATGTGATGTTTTCCACCATTATGGGGGACACAGGCTTCTCGACAGCGACCCCGTATTGGGAAGAAAAATGGAACGAGCTGGTGCAGCGGATAAAAGATACGCCATCGATTCGAGGCGTTTTGGTGATCAACCTGCCGGACAATACAAAAACGCCATTTCTTCAGGACCCGGGCAACCCTTTCCATACGGTGGCCCATGGGCTGGCATTTCCCGAAGGAAGCAAGGTCCCGTTTTTCTCTACTTATACCGGGCCTGGAGATCCCGTGCTGACACCTGACGAGATTGCCGTTATTCAATCCCAAACGCGGGCCATCAACAGCATTATCCAGGCGACCTGTGAAGCTGAAAACTGGCCCATGATTGATGCCTGGTCCAAAATTCGTGAAGGCATGGAAACCGGCTGGGAGTTGAGGAAGGCGGATGGCAGCTCAAGTGGCGTTGTTCTGACTGGTGAATTTGCCACTGGGGGCATGTTCTCCCTTGATGGGATTCATCCGACGTCGGCAGCGTATGCCTACATGGCAGACATTGGCGTTGATGTGATCAACGCGCACTACGGGACTCATTTGCCTTACGTGGACGCTTACAGCGTCTGGCAACAAGATACACTGTGTCAGGCCCCTGTTGACCCTCGATATGAAGAAGAGATGTGCACGTTGATCAATGACATGTTTCGCCTGCTGGCGCCCATTTTTTAATGGTGGCATGAACGCAGGTACGAAATAGAAAGGCAAGGGCCGGAAAAGAGACCTCTTTTCCGGCCCTTTTTATTTTTCTATTCGCCGGGCTTTCCAGTATCTTTTTTTCCAGTAGGTCTCATCCAGGTCGGTGATGGTGACGCCCTTGCTGGTGGAGGCGTGGAGGAAGGTGTTGTTTCCCATGTAGATGCCCACATGGCGTACCGTGAAACCGGTTTTGAAGAAGACGAGATCACCGATGCGAAGGTTTTTGCGTTTCACTGGTTTGCCGGTCTTTGCGAGGAGCTTGGTGCTTCGGGGGATGGTGATGCCGAGTTTGTCACGGTAGGTGATGTGGACAAAGCCGGAGCAGTCAACGCCGCTCCTGCTGTTTCCGCCCATTTTATAACGCGTGCCCTTCCATTCCGCGTACTGGGCGTTCAGCTTTGCTTTCACGTGGGGTGTATCGGACAGGGTGACAGTGGATGGGCGTGTTAACTTGACGGTCCTTCGATGCTTCACCGGGGGCGTGGTGGCACATCCCACAAGGCATAAGATGGTGAAGCCTATCAGCCATGTCTTCATGGGGCTCCTTTCAGGCGTGTGTGGGGGGGGGATTACAGACCTTGGGAATGGACACCGATCTGATTTCCTTCAAGGTCGGTGAAAAAGGCCACAAACCCGTGTTTGCCAATGCTCTTTTTGGGCTCGGTGATGTGGCCCCCTTTCTCCTCCACACGTTCAAGGGTCTCGCTGATGTCCGGTGTCGATATGTAGATCACGATGCCGTTGGGGGCGGGGATGTAGCAGTCCCCCATGACAAGGGCTCCGGCAGCGCCCACGGCCAGCTCGTTCATGGGGAACCAGGCCATTTCGTTGTCGCCGAGGGTGTGGCGCTCCAGGGCCATGTCAAAGACATACTCGTAAAAATCCTGGGCCCGGTCGATGTCCATGACCGGGATTTCAAACCAACCAACGGGATTCACGCTGTTTGACATAGTCGGCCTCCGTGGATTCTTTATTATGTGGCTGGTGACGGTTGAGCTTGTGCCTTCGTTGGCCCTGTCCGGGCCACGCTTTTGCCTGATTTGAAAACGTGGGTTTAACAAACAGGTCTTAAAAAGCACCCTTGAGCACGTTCTGGTTTCAATGCGGATGTGATGTGACCCGAAGAGCGGGGGGCAACGCACAACCTCTTCCTGCTCCCAAGGAGCCTCACCTTGTCGCCGTAGGCTGTTTGTCGCGTCCACTCTGTGCAGAATCTGGTAAGGTTTTATCAGCGGTGCCCGGTCAGGTCACAGCGGGGGCTGTGGGTCGATTGTTTGACACCCAGTATACGTCATATTTATTATACGTTCAAAGGTTTGGGTGGATCGAGTGTTGCTATTTTGACGATTCACATGTAAGTGGATGTACCGAATCATAAAAAGGCAAATGGCTTAGGGTGCAACGCGAAGGGCAAGAGCTCGTGGTTTTTCGTGTTTGGTGCCGGGTCATGGAACCGTTTCGCGGCTATGCCACCTTGTGGCCGGAGCCTGCTTTTTTAGCCCATGAAAAAATGAAGGAAACCGAATGAAATTCGATCAGTATTATATATCCGACGACCTCAAGAAAAACCTGGCCAACCTTGGGTTCAAACGGCCCACGGACATTCAGTTCAAGGCGATTCCCTCCATTCAGAAGGGAGAAGACGTTCTGGCCATCGCCCAGACAGGCACAGGAAAAACCGCGGCCTTTGCCATTCCCCTTATTGACGGAATTCAGCGTAAAAAGAGCAGCAAGCGTTCTTACGGGATCCGTTGCATTGTTATGGTGCCCACACGGGAGCTTGCGGCGCAGATCGGTGAGGTGTTTGATAAACTTTCCCACCACACCAAGGTGAAGACCTTTGCCCTGTTCGGTGGTGTGGAACAGGATGCCCAGATCAAAAAGTTGCAGGACGGCATCGACATTCTGGTGGCGACACCGGGTCGTATGTTTGACCTCATCAGCCAGGGGCATATCCGGCTGGACCGTATCGACACCCTGGTACTGGACGAGGCCGACCGGATGCTGGACCTTGGGTTTATCAAGGATATTCGGTACGTAAAGAAAAAACTGACCCGCAAGCACCAGACCCTCTTTTTTTCTGCCACCATCAATGAAACAATCAAGAAACTGGCTTTTTCCCAGGTGAAGAGTTCCGCTATCCGCATTCAGCTCTCCCCGGAAGACCCGGTCTCCAAAAATGTCTCCCATGCGGTGATGTTTGTGGAGATGGACGACAAACGCTTTTTTCTGGAGCGGTACGTCCGGGAGAACCCCGAGAGCAAGATGGTGGTCTTCGTGCGAACCCGCGTGCGTGCAGAACGCGTGGCAAAGGCCATGGAGCGCGTCGGCATCGAGGCCCTTTCCATTCACGGTGAGAAGGACCAGAACGAACGGCTAGTTGCCATGAAATCGTTCAAAGAAGGGGCCTGCCGGATGCTTATCGCCACCGATGTCAGTGCCCGGGGCATCGATATCCCGGACGTTACCGTGGTGATCAACTACGATTTGCCCGAGGTGGCGGAGAACTACGTCCACCGGGTGGGCCGTACCGGTCGGGGGACCAACAAAGGGGTGGCGCTCTCCTTCTGCAGCAAAGAGGAGAAGGAGCGCCTGGAAGAGATCCAGGGCTTTCTCGGCAAGGACATCGAGGTGCTTCGCATCGGCAAGGGTGATTACACCCAGACCCTTCAGTTTACGAATGAACTGACGGCCGAAGAGCTCATCGCCGAGCAGGAACTCTTTGAAAAGAGCCGAAAGAAAAAGAAGAGACGGAAGTAGGGTCTCCTCATTTTTTTACGGATGCACCAAGTGCAGATGAAGAAACCGTGGGGATGTGACGATAACAAAGAAAGGTGGATTGACGTCGCAGGACGGAGTCAGGTCTGAGAGCCCCTTGACAGGGGGTGATACTTTGAGGAAATCTCCGGGGCTCCGGAGAGGGTGTTACCATATGCGTGAGTGCTTTAAGAAAATGATCGTCCCTGTTTTTTCAGTGGTGCTGCTGTTCCTGGTCCAGGCTTCTGCGGTCTGCGCTGAGGTTCCGCCTCACGAGAATAGGAAAATCCTGTTTCTCAGTTCGTATCACCCTGGCTTCCCCACGTTTTTTGACCAGGTGGAAGGCCTTCGGTCCGTGCTCGATTCCCGGAACGCCCATCTCGATATGGAGTTCATGGACTCGAAGCGATTTGATTCTGCGGAGACCAAAGAGCTTTTCCACAAAAGTCTCTCCAACAAACTTGCCCACCTTCCCGCCTATGACCTGGTGCTGGCCGGCGACGACAACGCCTTGAACTATGTGCTGGCCCACCAGGAGGACCTGTTCAAGAACATTCCCATTGTCTTTTTCGGGGTGAACAACCGGAGACTGGCCCTTTCACAGAACGAGAACCCGATGGTTACCGGCGTTGTGGAATCAGTCTCCCTTACCGAGACGTTGACCCTGGTTACCCGGTTGCAGCCGGATGTCCGGCGCATCATTGCCATATCCGACGGCACCACCAGTTCTCAGGGGTGTCTGGATTGGTTTTATGCCGGATCACGCCAATTCAAGTCCATTCAATTTTCCAATCTCTCCCTGGAGTCCCTTACCTTTGAGGAACTGGGTGAGGCGCTGAAGACCCTTGACAGCAGTGATGCAGTGCTTCTGATTTCAGCCTTTGTGGACAGCACCGGTCGTCGGGTCTCTTTCTCTACAGGGCTCAAGATGGTGACAGACAACCTGGGGGCCCCATTGTACCACCTCTGGGAGCACGGCATGGGAAAGGGCGTCCTGGGGGGCAAGCTCGTCAGTCATTTTGAGCAGGGGCGGATTGCCGCGGAGATGGTCGCAGCTATCCTGGAGGGAAGGCCGGTCCATGGCATGCCTGTGGTGGGGGAAAGCCCCAATCGGTTTCTTGTGGACCCCTTGGTAATGAAGGCCAATGGGATTTCACTTTCCCGTATCCCAAGCGGGGTGGAGCGTTTTCAGAACACGTCTCCGGAGATCGACAGGCATCGCGCCTACACCCATGTTGCCATGGTGATTCTGGGTGTGTTTTGCCTTTTTACCTGTGTCATGGCTGTCATCGCCTTTCACAGACGCCGTGCCGACGAGCAGGTGGCACGAAGTGAACAGCGGTTTCGGCAGTTGACCCACCATATGGAAGAGGTGTTTTGTGTGGGGTCCATGGAGACCCATGAAATTTATGAGATCAGCCCAGCCGTAGAGACCATCCTCGGACTCTCCACCTCACAATTACGCCGCAGCCCTGTGCTTCTGATGGAAGCTGTGCACGATGAAGACCTTGAGTCTTTTGTCGCCTACCTGGCTCGAATTCACTCAGGTCAAGAGAACATGGAGGCCATTGAGTTCCGGATGCGGGACACCAAAGGTCGGGTGCACTGGATTCGGTTCCGGGGATTCGGTATCGAGGACACGGACAGCAGCGATCTCAAGATTGCCGGTATGGCAACGGATATCACGGATGCCAAGCATGAAGACACTGCCATGAAGGCCCTTGTGGAGACCCTGGCAGGGCGAGTGGAGCAGGATTTTTTCGACGGAGCAGTCCGTCAGCTCTGTTCATTTCTTGGGTGTGATATGGCGGTCATCAGTGAACTCAAGGAGGGCACTACGGTTCAGACCCTCGCCATGATTCAGGATGGCCGTGTGGTGGAGTCCATGAGCTATAACCTCGTGGGTACGCCTTGTTTTCAGACAATGAATGATGGGGTCTGCATTTACCCGGAAGGGGTCCAGGATTATTTTCCGGGCAATGATATGCTCGTTCAGGCCGGGGCAGAAGGGTATCTGGGGTACCCCTTGCGTAACCGGGGTGGAGAGATCATCGGGGTTATGTGTGCCGTCTCCAGGGAGCGGTTTGTCATTCCCAGGCGAACCCAGGAAGTGGTGGCCATACTGGCCAAGGGAATCGCCACTGAAATGGAACGCCTTGAGAGTGAACGTGAGAAAAAGGAGATGGAGATCAGCCTGATCCGCTCCCAGAAGATGCAGGCCATCGGTACCCTGGCCGGGGGGATTGCCCATGACTTTAACAATATCCTTTTTCCCATCATGGGCTATGTCCAGATGATGCTGGAAGAGACGGCACCGGAGAGCACCCACGGCGGGTACTTGAGCAAAATCAACGCCAGCTCCCTGCGGGCGAAAAAACTGGTGGACCAGATTCTGGCCTTCAGCCGCAAGGGCGACCAGGTCTTTGAACCTGTTTCGGTACCTGCGGTGCTCACGGAGGTGATGGAACTGGTTCGGGCCAGCCTGCCTTCCACCATTGACCTCAAGGCTGAAATTGCAGAAGACACCTTGTCGGTGATGGGGGATGCCACCCAGATTCACCAGGTGGTGATGAACCTCGTGACCAATGCCTACCATGCCATGGAAGGGCGGGGAGGGGTGATCTGTGTGACCCTGGCGCTCAGCGAGAAGACCCGGAGGGACACAACACAAGGGGAGGGCCCCTGGCTCACCCTGACCGTCAGGGACTCGGGGTGTGGTATCGAGCCCTCGGTGATGGAGTGTATTTTTGATCCGTACTTCACCACCAAACCCAAAGAGAAGGGGACCGGACTCGGGCTGGCGGTGGTTCATGGTATTGTGAAAAACCATGGCGGGGATATCGGGGTGGAGAGCACTCCCGGCACAGGCACTGTTTTTACGGTGAACCTCCCCTGTCTGGAGAGTCCCGAAAGGCGTGAAGAACGACCGGCAGAGTCTCCTTTGCCCATTGGCCATGAGCATATTCTCGTGGTGGATGACGAAGAGGAGGTGAGCATGGTGGAGCAGATGATGCTGGAAAGGCTTGGTTACAAGGTGTCTGTGGCGGCAAGCGGGCAGGAAGCCCTGGATTTTTTTGCCACAACCTCGTCACCGGTGCACCTGATGCTTACGGACATGACCATGCCGAAGATGACGGGCATGCAGTTGGTGGCGAGGGTTCGTGACATGGGGCATACCCTGCCGGTTCTTCTTTGTACCGGTTTGAAAGATGTTGCCCAGGAACGTGCTGCTGAAGGGCTTGGGGTTTTGGGGATTGTGAAAAAACCGGTGAGTATGGGCGAACTGGCCACCCAGGTGCGTAAGGCCCTGGACAGCAGGGGATGATTGTTGAGCCTCCGGCGGCTGTTTTTTTGAGCTGAATAGTTACGATTGCCTATTTAAAATTTGCGGCACCCTTTTGGGGCCCGGTCCTTGCGACAGCAAGGACCGGGCTTTTTTTTTTGCCGTGGGCAGGCATTGGCACAACATATCGCGCGTGCGTTG
>Ga0193953_1000768_pt1 | contig 16232 bp, 6 predicted proteins | sample BB_4_MG_FD_140325 | JGI IMG/M metagenome (GOLD analysis project Ga0193953, IMG submission 140325) | Microbial mat bacterial communities from the Broadkill River, Lewes, Delaware, United States - BB_4_MG | ecosystem: Environmental > Aquatic > Freshwater > River > Microbial mats | place: USA... | reverse complement strand
TTTTAAATGGAATTAGCGATCCTGATATGAGAGAATATGCTATGATTAATTACGGTCCCTGGGATCGATTGGACGGATTCACTCCTTTTACTGAGGATTTCCCTCCTCGACCATTAGGCATAGGCTTTTTTCCAACAGATTTAAATCAGGAAGAATTTTTTAAGCTGAACGATGATAATAAATACAATCCATTCACCACTTTAAAGCGTGAAACTAGTGGTAATCTGCAAGTAGTTCCTTATAAAGTGGCCTACCAATCAGAACTAAATAAAGCTGCTACACATCTTAATAATGCGGCTCAACTTGCCGAATCTGAAAGTTTTAAAACCTATTTACAGCAAAGAGCAAAAGATTTACTCGTTGATAATTTTCATGAAAGTGATCATCTTTGGATGAACCTTACGGATAATGTATTAGATTTCATTGCAGGTCCGATAGTGAATACAGAGGATCACATGATTTGGACAAAATACTCTTATGGTGCATTTATATTATTAAAAAATAATGAATGGACTGCTAGAACAGAAAAATACGCATCTCTTCTTCCTTTTCTGCAAAAGAATTTACCTGTTGCTGATAAATTTAAATCTGATACAGATCCAAAATCAGCTAATATCGTAATTTACGACGTATTGTATAATTCTGGTTATTGCAATGCAGGAAACAAACTAATCGGTTTGAATCTTCCTATTGGAAATGATCAAATAAAATGTGGATCCCGTAAACTTCACTTTAAAAATGTTATGCAGGCAAAATTTGATCAAATTCTAAATCCAATTAGTGAACTGATTATAGATGAAAAACAGCGTAAAAATGTCAATTTCGAGTCATTTTTCCTTAATACTATTTTCTATGAAATTTCTAATGGATTAGGCATTTCGACGAATAGTAGCGACAATAAAGTTAAAGATGCTCTAAAAGAACACTCTAATGTGATAAACGAACTTAAAAATGACGTTTTAAGAATGTACCTTCTGAATCAGGTTCATGAAATGAGGCAATTAGAAGAAATTGAAATGATAGAAAACTATGTAACCTACATGGCTGATGTTTTTAGATCAATTCGTTTTGGAGTTACTGATGCACAAGGTGTAGCCAACATGATACGTTTCTACTACTTTGAAGAACAGGAGGCGTTTAAATACAATTCAAAAACGGGAACGTACAAAATTAATGATTACAAAATGAAAAAAGCCATTGAATCATTGGCTACACTTGTTTTGGAAATTCAAGGCAGTGGAGATTATGCTGCTGCCGATCAATTAATAAAAGACAAAGGATATATTAGAAATGAACTCCTCCAAGATCTTTATCGAATTCAAAGAGCAAAAATTCCAAAGGATTTGATATACGACCAAGGAGAAAAATCAATAATTGCCAAGAATTAAAAATTATCGAAAATTAAACAGAAAGGCATCCAATGAGATGCCTTTTTTAATATCCAAATTAAATTATTAATCATATATTTGAACTTTATTATGTAATAAACAACAAAATGATTCGCTTAGGTCTACTTTTTCTTCTCTCTATTCTTAGTCAACTTAGTTTTGCCCAAACGTTAACCGTGATTGATTCAGAAACGAATCACCCCATTGAAGATGTTTATATTTTTGATACACAGAATTCTGTTTTATCAAACACAACTGGTCATGCTGAAATTTCCGACTTTATAAATAGTGAAGCCATCTTCTTTCAACACCCATCCTACCGAAATCAAAAACTAAGCTATAAGCAAATAAAAGAAAATTCCTTTATTGTAAAATTAGCATCAAATATTTTCCCTATTAAAGAAGTGATTGTTTCTGCAAATAAGTGGGAACAAAATTCCAACGAAATTCCACTTAAGATTCTCAAAATAGATGAAGAAACAATAAAACACAATACTGCTCAGACTAGTGCTGACCTATTAAAAGTTTCAAAACAAGTTTACATTCAAAAAAGCCAATTAGGCGGCGGGAGTCCTATGATTAGAGGATTTTCTGCAAACCGGGTTCTATTGGTTCTGGACGGAGTAAGATTAAACAATGCAATATACCGTAGCGGCAATTTGCAAAATGTAATCAATATCGATCACAATAGTTTAGAATCAACAGAAGTGATATTAGGTCCTGGTTCCATCATATACGGAAGCGATGCCATAGGTGGCGTAATGGATTTTCACACGTTTACTCCGCGTTTTTCCACCTCCAACAAATCCAACATTAATTACACCATTAAAAGCTCTTATTCTTCCGCAAATAAGGGAATCATGAATCATGTAAATTACAATTTTGGAAAGGAAAAATTTAGTTATGCCGGCAGTTTTAGTTACAATGATTTTGATGATCTAAAAATGGGTTCTCATGGACCAGATGATTATTTACAATACGAATATGTAATTAGAGAAAATGGTTCCGATAAAATAGTGAGTAATTCTGATCCGAAAAAACAAAAACAAAGTGGTTACGATCAGTTTAATACAGTTCAGAAATTTCGCTACAAAATTAATGAGCATTCTGAGCTCCTATATAATTTTCAATATACCACAAGCTCAAATATTCCGCGTTACGACAGATTAATACAATACAAAAATGATGAATTAAAATATTCCGTATGGTACTATGGACCTCAGAAATTGCAATTTCATTCGTTAAATTACAATAATACAGAAGCCACATCTATTTACGATTCATTTAAAATTATAGCGGCATATCAGAACTATCAGGAAAGCAGGCACGACCGTAAATTTCAATCGCAAACTAAACGAAATAGAACTGAAAAGTTGAATATATATTCTATAAACGCAGATGCAGAAAAAATAATTACCGATAATGTTCATCTGTTTTATGGAACAGAATTGCATGTAAATAAACTGAACTCAAAAGGATATTCTCAAGATATTCTAAATGGCAATAAAACTGCTATAGCAAGTCGATATCCTGACAATTCAAAACAGTCAAGTTTTGCCTTATATTCCAATTTAAAATGGAAACTTAATCATCAGTGGACTCTGAATTCGGGAGTAAGGTATTCTCATATTTGGATTGATTCACAATTAGACAATACTTTTTATGAATTTCCTTTTAGTAATTTAGATTTATCAACAGGTGCTTTAAATGGTGGTATCGGAATCACTTACCAATCTGAAAACGACTGGATTCTAAAACTTAATGCTACAAGTGGATTCAGAGCCCCAAATATTGACGATATCGGTAAAGTTTTTGATTCTGAGCCAGGTTCGGTAGTGGTTCCTAATAAGGATTTAAAACCTGAATACATCTATAATTTTGAGGTAAATATTAGTAAGACTTTTGCCAAAGTATTCTTTACTGAGATTAATGCATTTTACTCCTATTTAGATCAAGCTATGGTACGAACCAATTACAGTCTAAATGGAGAAAATACAATGATTTATGACGGTGCTGAAAGTAAAATTCAGGCTATAACCAATGCGGACAATGCTCAGGTTTGGGGAATAAATATCAACTCTATTCTAAAAGTAAGCAATCGATTAACTGCGGAGGGGAATTTAAACCTAACCTACGGAGAATATAAGGATGGGAGTCCTGTACGTCATGTTCCTCCAATGTTTAGCACATTTAATCTAAAATATCAATCAAAAAAGTTGAGTTCTAAATTAGAACTTGAATACAACGGCGAAATTAATTTTAATGATTTAGCAAATACTGAGAAAGATAAAGCCTATCTATATGCAAAAGACCGCAATGGAAACCCTTATTCTCCAGATTGGCTTAGCTTAAATTTGAGCAATAATTATAAAATTAACAAACACTGGAATGGTTATCTAACTATTGAAAACATTCTTAATAAAAGGTACAGACCCTATTCTTCGGGTATAAGTGCAGCGGGTAGGAATTTTATTTTAGGCTTCTCATTCACTCTGTAGCAAACTTATTTGCTCTTAATTAGTTATTGATATGCTAGAAAAGTAGTCTTAACGAACCATTTGGTTCCTATTTATATTAAAATTTCAGTTTAGATCCCTAGGAAAAACTTTAAAACTACCTTATCACGATCAATAATTATGGGTTTGTGTTCTAACTTTTAAAATGATTTATTAAATCAATACTAATATGTTCTATAAGTAATTGTTGATTGCGTATAATATTGACCTATAATTTATAGGTGTTGCCGTTACTATTTTCACAAAATCAAATCTGAACTTTATAAAATTTACATACTATAAACCTCTACAATTATTGCGAAGTAGGGTTTTGATTCATTACTCAATTAATATCATTCAAATAAGGTCTTAATTTTTTCGAAAAAACAAATAAAAAAAGAGCTGAACACATAGTCCAGCTCTTAATATTTTATTCTTATAAGATGTTAGTTTACATCCCACCAAAGCTTAGAAGTAATTTCATTACCATCAGATAGTAATGCAACTGCCGCTTTATAATTCACCTCATTCAAAGTAAATTCATTGTTAGGATATTCCATTCTAAATGGAAGATCTGTTACAGTTGGAATTGGCTCAAATGTGTAATTAAACGTTGTTACAGTTCCTGCATCATCCGTCACTACATTCATAGTGTATGCATCATTTGGCATAGTCAAAGTAGTTGGGAATCCAGTTCTACGATAATCAGCCCAAGCTGTATGTGCTTGCATATATAATGCAACATACTTTTGAGTCATTACATTCTCCTCGCTTGCTGCAGGTAAAGCGCCTACAAAAGCAGTAACATCAGCAGCATCAACGCCCCACTCTTCCATAGAAGCAGCTACACCAGCTTCATATTCAGTTTGACTCCAGCCATTAACTTCTGACTTTAAGAACTCAACCTCTGCGTAACTCATTAATGCTTGAGTTGCAGCAGTATATCCATGAGCACCAGTATTATCTAAACCAATAATAGATACGCCTGGAAGAGATTCCCATTTAAATGCAACAGATGTCGCATTTTCAACACCATTAGGAACACCTACATAATTACCGAACTGGTTAGGTTGTGCATACTTAGAGATTCTAGGGTCAGTACCGAAGCCACCAGAAGTTCCATCTAGTAAGTTCATAAAGCTATTCGATACAGCAAAGTCTGAACGAGAAGCAAAAGCAACCTGGAATGGAGAACCATTAGCCTCATTATTTTCATATGTAATGAACGCATTATCAGCATTAGAAGTGAAAACTCCATCAGCGATAGCATCAGTAATATGAGCAGTAGCACCAGGGTAAACAGCCTCAATCTTAACTGCAATTCTTAAACGAAGAGAGTTAGCAAACTTTTTCCAAAGTGCTGCATCTCCATTATAAATAGGATCACCTATAGTCCAAGCATCAGCACTCTCGTCAATCATATCAGCAGCTTCTTCTAATTGCTTCAATAAATCAGGATAAATATCTGATTGAGCAGCATAAGCTGGCTTCAATACATCATCATTAATCATTAAAGCCTGAAAGCTTTCATTTACTGTTGAATATGACCAATAAGGTACGTCACCCCAAGTATCAGCCATTAAATTAAAGGCCCATGCCATCATAATTCGAGCTGTAGCAACTTGATTCACGTTAGCTCCATAAGCAGACATTTCATTTGCTGTAGCTGGATCTTCGTTTAATAAAATTACCTGTCTTAGATTTTCTAAATTATAAAAGAAATCACCAAAATTCTCGCGCATTGATTCACGATATTGATATCTATCTTCTTCAGTATATTCAGTTTGTGCCCAATATTGCATTGTTCCATTAGTAAATCTTCCAAGGAACCATTCGTCGTGAGTATCGTCCATCATCTCTTTAACCGCAGCGTTAAAGATTGAATAAGTCGGTGCTACTTCTGGTTCGTTGGGATTGCCCCTGTAATTAGTATCACAAGCACTGCCAACAAACAACAGTAGTACTAACATTAAAAATATATTATTTTTCATATTAATTTCTTTTTTTTATTAAAACCCTAATTGCAAGTTAAATCCGAAGCTCTTTGTATTTGGATTGAAACCACCTTCAATACCTTGAATATTTCCAGAACCACCAACTGCAGCCTCAGGGTCAAATCCTTTTTTATCTAAACCACCAGTCCAAAGGTTTTTACCGAATAGAGAAAGTCTTAACGAACGAAGAGGTCCGATCATTGATTTAGGGAAACTATATCCTAATGTGATCTCTCTAAGTTTGATGTAATCAGCATCGAAAATATTCTGAGCACTTGGAGTACCATATCCATGGTAATGTCTTGCAGCCCAACCTGAACCACTTACATAAGTGTCATTTTCAGATGTATTCGAAACGGTATAATTTCCATCAGCATCGTAAGTAACAGTACCTTTAACAGCATTTAATTTAATACCGCCATTAGCAGAAACTGATTCACGTACATTTCCACCACGATCATTAGTCTGTGCAGTTGCTTCTAACATACCTGAGTACATTCCCCACATGTGTGATAATGAGAAGAATTTTCCGCCTTTTTGGATATCAAATAAGAAACTAAAATCAAAATTCTTGTAAGTCATTGCATTACGAATACCTACATTATAATCTGGTAACACAGATCCAATAGGAACCAAGTTATCAGTAGCCAAATAGTGACCATTATCGCCAACTACTTTATTACCTTGATTATCTTTGATATAATCATATCCCCAAAGCATACCGTAAGTATCACCCACACTTGCTCTCAAATAAGCACCACTAAAAGGAGCTCTCTGAATATCCAAAGTAGAAATACCGTCAATAAGTTCAGTTAATTCATTATTAACTTTAGTATAGTTAACATTGATATCCCAAGAGAAATCAGCTGTTTTAATAGGTGTACCTTTAAGAGTTAACTCAATACCCTTATTCTCCATTTCACCTGCATTGATATACTTGTTATTATATCCAGTTGAAGATGATACATCTAAAGGAATAATCTGATCCTTAGTCACATTGTTGAAATAAGTCGCATCGATTCCAAATCTACTCTGGAAGAAACTTAATTCCATACCAATCTCATACGAAGTTGTTTCTTCAGGCTTTAAGTTCTCATTTAATTTTGTAGTTGGAACAGCATAACCAGGAGCACCCTGGAATGGACCATCACCATAACTTTCATAAGTACTAAAAACTCTATAAGCACCAGTATCATTACCAACTTGTGCCCAACCTAAACGAAACTTACCATAATCTAACCAAGTCGCTTCCTCTATTAATTCCGAGAAAACAAAACTTGATGAAACAGATGGATAGAAATATGAATTATTATCATCTGGAAGAGCTGAAGACCAATCATTTCTAGCTGTTACATCAATAAACCAAAAATTCTTAAATCCGAATGAAGCACTACCAAATACAGAATTTGTATATTTTTCAGTTGTAATATCATTAGTTGAAACATTTCCGACTGAATTACCTAAATTGTAAATACCAGGAACGACAAGACCACCAGAAGTTTGACCTCTTAAGAAATCATATCTTTCTCTACGTGCATTAGCACCAGCCATTGCCGTAATATTAAAGTCTTCGTTAAATCGCTTGTTATAGCTTAAAGTAAATTCATAGTTGAACTCAGAGTTAATACGCTTTGCTTCGTAGTAACTTGGAGTAGAATTAGATCCCACTGCAGTTCTCTCTCTCATTGAGAAAGTATATGTATCACCATAAACACTAGCCTTAGCCACTAAACCATCCATAATTTTGTAATCGATACTAATATTTCCGAAGAAACGATCACGCTCGTCATCAGTAATATTCTCATTTACGATCCAATATGGGTTATCAGCATACTTAGGATTAGGATTATTCCATGCTCTACGGTTCCATGTTCTTTGAGTTCCATCATTGTTCTTATAATTACTCAAACGCTTCATGTCTAACTGACGCTGTCCCCACTGGAAAAACTTCTGAGAGAAACTGTTATCTGTATAACCGAAAGTAGGACGACCATAAGTTTCAGAACGCACATAATTAATAGCTCCATTAACAGTAAACTTATCTAAAAACTTAGTGTTACCAGAAACTGTAAAGTTATGCTTATCGTACTTTGAATTAGGAACGATACCTTCATTATGAGTGTTTGTATAAGAAAAACGTACACCGTAATCTTTTCCTGTTCTTGAAACAGCTAATGAGTTTACATATGAAACACCTGTTTCAAAGAATTCTTCAACATCGTTTTTAGGAGCAGTCCATGAACGAGGCTTTAGATAATCATTTGGATAACTTTCCTGATCAAATGCATCCCAATGCAAAACTTGAAGACTAGGATCGTAAGCTGGTCCCCACGACTCATCTACTGCGTATTGAGGGACTAAGTAATTTGTTCCTTCAATGCTAACTTGCTCGAAACCGTTAACACCACCATCAGAATCATCAATAATAGCACCACCACCATAACGTCTTTGTAATTCTGGAAGTTCTGCTACTCTTTCAATAGTTACTGATGAACTAAAATCAACTTTAATATCATCCTTACCAGCTTTTGCTTTCTTAGTATTGATAATAATAACACCATTTGATGCACGAGATCCATAAATCGCGGCAGCAGGTCCTTTAAGTACAGACATGCTTTCGATATCATCAGGGTTGATATCATTCATCATGTTACCATAGTCAACTCCACCAAAACCAGCTTGGGCACTAGTTGAATTAAAGTTCGAGTTATCCATTGGAATACCGTCCAATACGATCAAAGGCTGGTTACCTCCAAAAATAGAATTTGCTCCACGAATCAAAATTCTTTTTGATCCAGCAAAGTTAGAAGATGTAGAAACCTGAACACCTGAAACTTTTCCAGAAAGTGCACTAATAGCATCTGTTTGTTTCACTTTATTCAAGTCATCAGCTCCAACTTCCTGTACTGCATAACCAAGAGCTTTCTTCTCTCTAGTTACACCTAATGCAGTTACAATAACTTCATCCATACCTATAGATTCAGTTTCTAATACTACATTAATGACAGTTTGGTCACCTACAGTAATTTCTTGAGGAACCATTCCCACAAAACTAAACATCAGGATATCTGACGCTGCAGCTTCAATAGAAAATTGACCGTCAATATTTGTACTGGCACCAACGGTAGTACCCTTAATAACAACAGATACTCCGGGCATCCCCAGACCATCTTCAGCACTTGTTACAGTACCAGTAATTTGCTTGCTTTGCGCATTTACTATTTGCATTCCCATAAATATGAGAAGAACAAATAGTCCAATAATTTTTTTCATAAAAAAACTTTTTAGTTAGTAATTAAGTAAAGATGCAAAATGGTTAATGGTAATTCTTGAGGTTAAAAATACTACTTTTAATGGTTTTAACAAATTTTAACACCTCAATCAGCTCTACGAACTCAACCTTTACTTAAAGACCAACCTACTATCTTGTTAACAACACAATCGCTAATTTCAATACGAAAAATCATTTATCTAACCTTACTAACTCACATTAAATATCTGATTTATTGAATTAATGTCTATAAATCTAATCTAACTTTTACGCAAACAATCATTTGTAACTATTAACATATTTACATTTTTTATTTTAGCTTATTTTAATCCCAAGATTTAATTTATTAAAAACGATTTTTGTTAAAAAAATATAAAATAGCCCCAATCATACCCACAAATTCTATCATCAACATCTACTTTAATTCATAAAAAAAAGCTGTTCCAAAATTTGGAACAGCTTTTAATTCTATTTTATTCTAATTATCCCATGTGAGAATTAAATAATTCAACACCTTATTTTAAGGGAATATTATACTTAGAAAATTAATCCATAGTATAAGTATCGATATCTTTGCCAAAAGAGCCAGCATCTACAGTCCACTCTCTGGTAAAAGTAAACATCTTAGAAGCAACATCATAAGTTGCCTCACTTGTAGTTGCACTCACCATACCATAGGTAGAATGAACATAACCCGTTTTTACTTTTTCAGGCACTGGAGTTACAGCTGAAGCTCCATCCCATGCAAATACAAAGTGATATCCATCACTCATTAGATCAGGGAAACGATATTGATCAAGTATTGGAGAATACTGCAATATTTGACTGTAGCTTTGACCATACCAAGAACTAAAGTACGACCCTGTTGCGAATTGCTCCCAATCAGTTACAACAACAGTTCCGTAATACATAGGATATTCTGTTCTGTACGGAGTTGTGAAGGACTCATCCAACTTAAGTACCAAATCAAGATCTGTTACTTTTGGCGCATCGTCAGTTGCAGAAATAGTTAGATTAGCTGTTTTAGCTCCAGCTGCAAAAGTTACCGAGCTTGGTACAATAAAGCTATTTTCAGTATTTGTAACAACTATTACGGGAACATCTAAAGCAGCGGTTTCATCATCTCTAGTAACTGTCAATGTAAATTCAACACTAACATTCGGATCAAGCTCAATTACCGTGGCATTTTCTGCAACAAAACGTACCGCAGGGTTATCCACTGACACCTCGGGACTTTTCTCAACATTATCTTCGTAGTCGTCACAACCTACGAACATCGCTGTCATTAAAAAAAGAGCAGCTATATATATTTTATTAAATTTCATATAATTATAAATTAATAGTGAAACATTATTAATCTTCATCTGCTACAGGATCTGGAACAGACGCTGCAGGATTATTATCAGCATTAGTCAACAAAGAATTCGCTTCAATTTCCGCTTCCGGTAATCTCCATAATAAGATATCACTTCCTGCTGGAATATTGAATACCATACTAGCATTAGGATATCCACCACCTCGACGGTCTACTCCTTTATTTAAACGCATAAGGTCAAACCAATTCAAACCTTCAGCCCATAATTCAATTCTACGATGACGGAATACTTCATCCTGAATACCAGTAGGACTAGATGCTAAACAAGTGTAACTAGGATCTCTGTAGGTTTTTATAAAATTCTCTAAGGTTGTTTTACCATCTCCTCCACTCATTGCTTCACCTTCTGCTTTGATCAAATACATTTCTTCAATTCTCATCAAAGGAATATCATTCGCATTCGTTGCAGTTTCAATATCGTTATTATAAGGTGCAAATTTTACCTGAGTGTAAGCAGGATAACCCTTTTTACTCATTAGTTCAGCTTGTGGTGCACTTAAATTCGCTGAAGTCTTATTTTCATCAAGCCACCATCCTTTGCGAACATCTGTGCTTGGAATAGTATTATATAGCTTCTTATTAATTTGTTTTCCACCATTATACCAACAATAGCCATAATTAAACGAACCCATATGCGAAATATAATTCACAATTTCAGAAGTAACTACCCCATCAGTTTCTGATATTATAATTCCCCACATCCAATTATCCTCAGTTACTGTCCAAAATGCAGGATTATCTACATCTTCAATCAATGCAGGCGTAGCCTTACTAGACGCAATTGCACTTGTAGCATCAGCTGCTGCTTCGCTATATTTATGCATAGTTAAATGAATACGCGCGCGAAGTCCATATGCAACAGCCAAATTAATATATCGTTTGTCATCACGCTTAACACCTTTATTTTCTGCAATTTCAAACAATTCAATAGCTTTATTAACATCAGCCAACATTAAATCATACACCTCCTGAACAGTAGAACGAGGGGCTCCTCCATTATCTGCAATTTCCTTCATATTAAGTTCCGTAATAATTGGAACACATGGAGAAGATTCATGTCCTACATAATTAAATTGGAACAATTGCGCCAAATTCCAATAGGAAAAGGCACGTGCTGCCAAACCTTGTGCAAGATAAAATTGTACGATTTCATCAGCCGTTTCAGGATCTATTGATCCAATCACATTATTTGCACCACGAATCATATAATACATATCATTCCAAATAATCTGACACTCGTTAGAGGTAAAGATACGGTCTGTATAATCAAGATTGTTTCCTGACCAATTGTAACCATTATCCTCTTGAACCACATCGTTACCATTAGCATCAGAAAACAAAATTACTGATGGATAACCAAAGTCATTGTGACGTTCTAATCCCAGTGCATCTGCATTAGGAAAATACTGAGAAAATTGAGCAAATATACCATTAACACCAGCTTGTGCTTTAGAAGGATCATTTTTAACTACTTCCTCCTTTTGTTCAGTGGTAACGGTATCTCCTTCTGGGACTGTATCCAGATCTTCACATCCGTAAAAAGCAAATAGAGCGGATGCTAATAACGTATATAAATATATCTTTTTCATATTAATCAATTATAGTTGTTAAAACGTCAAATTAACACCGCCAGAAATTGTTCTAACAGAGGTATAACGTGCTGTTGTTGATGAAGTAAAACTTTGACGTGGATCTAAACCTTTTCTACTAGACCATAATGCTACATTATCAGCTGCAACATAAATTCGAAGTTTTGTAATATTTAAACCATTAATTAGATTCTCAGGAAGAGTATAACCCACTGTAATATTATTAAGACTTAAATAATCAGAACTTGTTAACCAGCGTGTTGAACCAGAATTTGCATATTTATCATTCGCGTTCAAACGAGGAACATCAGTATTGGTATTTTCAGGTGTCCAGGCACTATAAATATCTTTATGCCAGTTTTGTCCTGCAAAACTCGATGTACCTCCATGCATTAAGCGTCGATATCCAGAATCATAGATTTCACCACCTAATTGATATGAACATTGCACAGAAGCATCAAAACCAAAGGCACTTACAGTAGTTCCAAAACCACCATAAACTAATGGTAATAAATCATCAGTTGCTACTTTAAATTCTGTTGCAAGAGAATAATCGTCTGTTTTAATTCGTTGTCCTGCATCATCTTCTGCCCAATACAAAGCTTTACCATTTGTAGGGTCTACTCCTGCATAGTCAACCAAGTAAAAACGATACTTAGATTCTCCCTCTGTATAAATTCTAGAACCATCAATTAATTCTCCATCTAATTCAGGATGCAATTCGTTAATTTCATTCTTAATAGAGGTGGCATTAATATTAAAGCTCCATTGTATATCGTTAGTTTTCAATATGTCATAAGACAAATCTAATTCTAAACCTGAATTCGTCATTGAACCAATATTCATAGGTATAGAAGTATAACCATTAATGGCTGCCATAGGTCTATTATAAAGCATATCGCCTGATTTACGACCAAAATACTCAAGAGTACCAGATAATCTGTTATTGAACAAAGCAAAATCAACACCAATATTATATGATGTAGAAGTTTCCCATGATAAATCAGGATTTCCTTTGTATGTTAATGTCGCATCTGAAAAAACGCCATCAGATCCAGTAACCTCATATTGATCTGTCCAAGCGTAATAGTTACCTATGGCATCGTTACCCTGCTCACCATAAGAACCTTTTAATTTCAACATGCTAACCCAATTAACAGAAGCCATAAATTCTTCATTACTCAAGATCCATGCTGCACTGGCTGAATAGAAATTACCCCAACGCTTATCAGGGTGAAAACGAGAAGATGCATCACGACGATAAGCTACATTAAAGAAGTAGGTATCTTTAAGAGAATAGTTTACACGTCCGAATATCCCTTTTGTAGCATAAGTATCCTTTTGCCCACCACCTCTAAGCTGATCAATAGTATTATTTACGTAATACAACTCAGGGTTATATAGATTTTTTCCTGAAGCAAAAACATACTCTGTTTCGTATTCATAACCATCATAACCAGCTGTAATATCAAATTGGTGATCGTCATTTACAGCAAACTGATAATTTGCAACATATTGCTGATTAAAGCCAGTTGTTCTTGTTTGCTGATTCCAAGCAGATCCTCCAGTTGTAGCACTTTGCCCCATATAGGTATTACCCAGATTATTGTAGCGAGTATTGTCAACATTTAAACCGTAACGCGCAGTAATGGTTAATCCATCAATAGGCGAAATTTCAGCGAACCAACTACTATTTACAATATCCATTAAATAATCGGTCTTATTATAGGCTAGGTCTCCAGCAGGATTGGCAATAGACATAAATGAACGGTCCATATTGGTACTTTCTCCATCACCATAGTCATAAACCTTACGTCCCTTATTGGTAAGAATTTGCTGAGTAGCAGCGTCACGAACATACATTGGATATATTGGAGCAATATAATTGGCAATAAAAAAAGCATTACCACTAGAACTAGAATTGGTTTGTTCCCCAGGCCAATCATTTGTAATTTGATTTATATTTACATTTGCGCCAACTTTTAACCAATCCGAAACCTTTTGATCGCCTTTAAAACGACCCGAAAAACGCTCCAAACCAGATCCATCAACAACTCCTTGATCTTCCAGATAACTCAAAGAAAGATAATATGTTGTATTTTCATTTGCTCCAGAAATAGACAAGTTGTATTCTTGCCTGGTATTGTTCTTGAACATTTCATCTTCCCAATCATCTGGCGTATAATAATAATCCCCGTCACTATAACCTAGTGTCGCGTTAGGGTTAAGTTTGCCATTGGCACCAATTAACAATTGTCCATCAGGAACTGTATATACCTGATAGCCTAAACCACCATCTGTATCCTTTGGCAAAGTTGAATTGGCATATGCATTTGCTTGATTTGGCGAATAACCTAAATAGCTAATACCTGCATTGTAAATTGATTGATATGCTGTCTCCAAATAATTCTGAGGACTTGTCATCACGTCGTAATTCTCAATCCCGCGAGAATTCACACCATATTTCATATCAAACGAAACTCTTACTTTTCCTTTCTTACCTTTTTTTGTTGTAATCATGATGATACCATTAGCACCACGAGAACCATACAATGCTGTAGAGGCAGCATCTTTCAATACTGTCATCGACTCGATATCAGCTGAACTAATAGAAGATAGATCTCCATCAAAAGGAATACCGTCCACTACATATAAAGGATCCGAATCTGCGTTAATGGAACCAACACCACGGATTCGAACAGTAGCTGAAGCACCAGGCTGTCCATTATTACTTAGCACCTGTACACCTGCTACAGATCCAGATAAAGCCTGTGATACATTTGAAACCTGACGTTTTTCTAATTGTTCAGCATCCATTACTGCTACCGATCCTGTAAAAGATCCTTTTGTAGAAGTACCATAAGCAGTTACAATTACCTCATCCATTCCAATGGATTGAGATTCCAGTACTACATTAATTACAGATTGTTGACCAACTGTAATTTCTTGTGAAATCATCCCCACAAAGCTAAACATCAGCACATCTGATGGGCTAGCTGTTAGAGAATATTTTCCATCAATATTCGTACTGGCACCAATAGTAGTACCCTTGATTACTACAGATACACCAGGCATTCCAAGTCCATCCTCAGCACCTGTCACAGTACCGGTAATCTGCTTGCTTTGAGCATTTACTATTTGTCCCCCTATAATTATTAGAAAAACAAACAGTCCAATCATTTTTTTCATAAAACAATTTTTTAATTAGTAATTAAGTAATGATATAAATGGTTAGTTGTTAATAATTGTTAAATGTACATTTTTTATTATTATTTAACAATTACATTTTGTTGTTTTCATTTTATTTTTCCATCATTTCGTGATTCCGCATGTAATATGGACTTTTTTAGGCTTTTATGAAGCATTAATATAAATGACCTGTAACTGTTTATTTACAATAGATTATTCAATTATAAATGCAACTTTAACCTAGAATTAAAATTATATATTATAACCTTTATTTTTATTTAGTCTATCATAACACAACAATAAATGCTTTCACTATTAAATTTGATTAATAAACTATAGAAATACTTACATTTGAAAAAAAATAAACAACAATGAAAAAAATACTAGACGCTCTTCAACCTGCGGAGGTTTGGAGACACTTCGAGGATATTTGTCAAATCCCTCGTCCTTCAAAAAAAGAAGATCAAATAATCGCATTCCTTATTGAGTTCGGAAAAAGAAACAATTTGGAAACCAAAAGAGATGAAATTGGCAATGTTCTTATAAAGAAACCCGCAACTCCAGGAAAAGAAAACCTAAAAACAGTTGTTCTGCAATCTCACATGGATATGGTATGTGAAAAAAACAATGAAACAGAACACAATTTTGATACTGATGCAATTGTTCCTTGGATTGACAATGGCTGGGTAAAAGCAAAAGGAACTACTCTTGGAGCAGATGATGGAATTGGTATGGCTGCGGAAATGGCTTTACTTACATCTAATGACATCGAACATGGTCCTATTGAATGTTTGTTCACTGTGGATGAAGAAACTGGTTTATCCGGAGCCTTTGCCTTACAACCAGGCTTTTTCGATGGAAAAATTCTACTAAACCTGGATTCTGAAGACGAAGGTGAACTTTTTATTGGTTGTGCAGGCGGTATTGATAC
>Ga0193953_1000766_pt1 | contig 16305 bp, 15 predicted proteins | sample BB_4_MG_FD_140325 | JGI IMG/M metagenome (GOLD analysis project Ga0193953, IMG submission 140325) | Microbial mat bacterial communities from the Broadkill River, Lewes, Delaware, United States - BB_4_MG | ecosystem: Environmental > Aquatic > Freshwater > River > Microbial mats | place: USA... | reverse complement strand
ATTTGATTACAACTGTAATGTTATTAGTTTAGTAACAACTATTTAGTCAATTACTAACTTTAACCTTACTACCTGCTTTGCAGTGTAGTTTTTTTGGTATTTTGTATTATACGAGGAGAAAAAAATGAAGATAGCTACTATACTCTCATCCATTTTGCTTTTTATTTGGGTGATTTTAACGATGCTTTTGATTTGGACAGATGAGCTTAGTATGGCACTCTATGTCAAACTCTCTATTACAATGGGGATTGTTGTCGTGGCTTCTATCTTGATTGCTTTAGCACTCAAAGAGTACGGCAGTGAAAAAGCGATGAAAGACCATAACTATTTGGATTAGAGGATCAATATGCCTAGTCTTGGACTAAGCATAAACCTCTTGTTTGTTGAGTTTTTCGACTAGCATAGCATAAAATACGGCTCGATATTTATTTTTAACGGAACTACCAATGGCTTGACACACCTCATTGATAGCACTGTCAAGTAGCTCATCACTATCATCAAGACCCAATTTGACTTTTAAAAATCTCTCTCTTACCGTGGCAAGTTCACTCTCTTTTCCACACGATACAAGCTCGGAGTTTTTATTGTAAATTGAAGGACCTAAACCGATGGTGACTTTTTCAAGCAGGGTTGTATCAAGAGCGATATTATGCTCTTTGACAAAGTTATTGTATAACGCTAATTTTTCATCTCGTTTGCTCATTGCTCATCCTTTTATAGTATTGAATAGAATAATTATACCACTATTATGACAATTAAGAACAGCTTATGATCTCTGTTGATATTTTTGTTTCAAGAGTGTAGCCAATCCATACACTTTTCACTTCTTCTGCTCATTATGCTATAATCCCATCAAAAATTTCCAAGGAAAGCAGCCATGATTCAACTTACCAACCTATCCAAGAGCTTTGGAGGCGATATACTTTTGCGAGATATTAATCTTAAAGTCCTGCCACGTCAAAAGATTGGGTTTGTGGGGCGTAATGGATCGGGAAAATCGACACTCTTTAAGATCATTTTGGATGAAGAACACTATGATGAGGGGGAGCTCTCTATCCCCAAAAATTACCGCATTGGAGCACTTAAACAGCATCTAAGCTTTTCAGAAAAAACTTTGCGTGAAGAGTGTGCTTTGGCACTGCCAAAGGGTGAGGAGTGGAACTTTTATAAGATTGAAAAACTGCTTTTTGGTTTGGGCTTTAGCCATGAGGATTTAGACAAAGACCCCCTAAGCTTTTCGGGTGGGTATCAGATTCGTATCAATCTAGTCAAGCTATTGGCAGAAGAGCCCAATATGCTTTTGCTTGATGAGCCTACCAACTATCTTGATATTGTTTCACTTCGCTGGCTTCGTGGCTTTATCAAAAACTTTGAGGGGGAGGTGATACTCATTACCCACGATAGGGACTTTATGGACTCTATCTCAACGCATACCATGGGGATTAATCGTAAGAGCTTGCATATGGTTGAGGGCAATAGTCATAAATTCTACGAGACACTAACCCTTGCTGATGAGACCTACCAAAAGACCCAAGCCAATCAAGCCAAAAAACGTCAAGAGCTCGAAGAGTTTATCGCCCGAAACAAGGCTAGAGCCTCTACCGCAGCACTAGCACAATCAAAAGTCAAAGAGCTAGAAAAGATGGAGGTGATGGAGGATTTGGAGAGTGACTCTTCTTTGGAGTTTGATTTTAGCTACGCCCAAACGCCTGCTAAGATTCTCTTTCGTGCCAATAATCTAAGCTTTGGCTACGACGATAAACCCAATCTTTTTGAAAATGTAAGCTTTGATATGCCAAAAGGTAAGACCATTGCTATTATTGGTAAAAACGGTAAGGGTAAATCAACTTTGCTCAATTTAATAGCAGGTGAGCTTGATAGCAGATCGGGGAGTATAGAGTTTCATCCCTCCACCACCTTTGCTCACTTTGGACAGACCAATATTGAACGACTCAATACCAAAATGAGTATCTTGGATGAGATTGCACAGGCACGTAGAGATATTGGTATTGCAGAGGTTAGAGCCATTGCAGGGCGGATGATGTTCTCAGGGGATAGTGCTAAAAAGAAGATTGAACTCCTCTCAGGAGGGGAACGAAGTCGTGTGATGTTGGGTAAGATTATCGCCACACCTGCCAATTTGCTCTTTTTGGATGAGCCTACCAATCACCTTGATATGCAATCCATTGATGCATTGTGCGATGCTATAGAAAATTTTGAGGGTTCTACGATGTTGGTTACGCACTCCGAGATGCTCTTACATCGGCTTGCCAATGCTCTTATTATCTTTCATAAAGACAAGGCAGAGTATTTTGACGGCACATACGCTGAATTTTTAGAAAAGATTGGATGGGAAGAGGAGGAGAGTGAAAAGCCTGCCAAAGAGACTCCCAAAAAGACTGAGGCTAAACCCAAAAAGAAGACCAAACTTAGCTACAAAGAGCAACGTGCTTATGAGTCGTTGCCTGCTGAAATCGAGGAGCTTGAAGCTAAAATCGAAGAGCTTAATGAGTGTCTAGGCAATCCCAATTGCTATCAAGAGAGGGGGCTAAGCGAGCTTAGTGAGGAGCTTACCCAAGTTGAAGAGCTCTATGAAGTCAAAAGTGATGAGTATCTTGAACTATTAGAACTCGTGGAGGAGTTAGAGGGATAATTGGCTATAATATCTTCAAAAATTTAAAAACCTGATTTAGGTTTACTAGGAGATACTATGGACGTTACACTGCTACACCATACCCCCCTGACTATCTGCTCCAATGCCATTCGTACCTGTTGGCAAAGCTTTGACAAAAGCGACAACGGAGGAGAGAAGGATCGGGAACTCATTGATCGAGTCGGTAATAAATTCAAACACGCTTCAACACTCGAACACCTAACTTATAACTTTTACATCAAGGGCATCTCACGAGCTTTGCTTCAAGAACTTGCCCGTCACCGTATCGCTTCACTTTCGGTTAAATCAACACGTTATACACTCAAAGAGCTTAAAAGCATTGAACCCTTTAGCCATGATGATTTTGAGGGGGCTTCACGCTTTTTGGTCTTCACGGGTGTAGAGGCAGTTGATGTTGCTTCTATTAAAGCACTCAATAATCTACAAGCCATTTTAAAAAGCGGTGTGAGCAATGATAAGGCTAAATATTGCTTGCCTGAGAGCTATAAGAGCGAGCTTACATGGAGCATCAATGCACGCTCTTTGCAAAACTTTATATCGTTGCGAAGTGATAAATCGGCTCTTTGGGAGATACAAAAGCTTGCACGGGCTACTTATGATGCTCTGCCAAGTGATCATCAATATCTCTTTGATGCATATATTAAAGCTAAAGTGGATTAAAATATATTTGTAAATATTATTTTTTATACTAAAAGTGTAAATATGCTAATATGATTTAATATTATATAAGATAAAAAGTGTTAAAATAAAGTATTCTTAAATTTAAGGAGAATACGATGAAAAATTTAACACTTAGTATCGCAACTGTTGTTGCAATGAGTAGTTTGGCGTTTGCTGGTGGTGATATAGAGCCTATTATTGAGCCTGTACTCACAACCCCTGTTGTTACTATGCCTTCAGTACCAACCTATAGCTCCGCAGGTTTTTATGTAGGACTTGCCTATGCGTATGCAATGGAGAACGAAAGAGCTGGTTTTGCTCCAGCTGATATTACTCCATTGGATGATGCAGCATGGGAGCTTTCGGGTATGATGATGGCAGGGTATCAAGTCAATGATTACTTTAGCGTTGAGGGGCGATTTACCGCTAACCTTGATGATGTAAAATATAGTGATCGTGATGTCGAGGATTATGATCTTACCAATGCAGCACTCTATGCAAAGGTGATGTACCCTGTAGCTCCTCTAGCCAATGTCTATGCCCTGCTTGGGTATGGTGAAACAACCATAGAAGATAAAAATAAAGGTGATGAGTCTAAGAGTGATGGCTTACAGTGGGGTGTAGGTGCTGCCTATAAAATCAATGAAAATGTCTCACTTTTTGCTGATTATACCAAATTGGCAACAGAAGATGAGTACGAAGTTGATAGTGCAGAGTACTCGGGTCTTCCTGATCTTGATGTAGGGTCTGTTAACCTTGGTGTTGCTTATAAGTTCTAATACTAAAATTATCTAATTGTAGGGGTACTACCTATGGGTATCCATAAAGGATACTCCTACATTATCTTCGCTTCTCAAAGTGTTGATAATCTTTGATGGAGTTCCAATCCCCTCCCCAAACCCAACCATACTTTTTAAATATTTTTGTTGCGTTATCGTTGGCTAGAAGCATGGCTCTATCACTACTTGAGTTGTTTTGATGGACTCGTTTACGATATTTGAGCGAGCGTTTGTGCGATATGGTTCCTTTGCGTGAGATATAGGGATTTTCAAGTGGATTGATATCAATTGCCTTTCCAAAAGCGTGCTTTGACCATCGCTTTGTCCCACCAATAAATCGACAATTAAAAGCAGAGGTATTATCAGCTTCAATAGAGGCAAAATCACTGCCGTTGTAGTGGCTGATAAGCTCCATTTTAGCGATAGGGTAGTTGATCTCATAGAGCTCTCTAAATATCTCTACAATTTCGTTGGCTATACTACGATGCACAATCAATTCACCAATACTGTATTTGCCATTAAAATCACGATAAGCCACCTCTACAAAACGCAAATCTTTGAGCTTGACAGGACAGCCGTTACGATAGGAGTTGCCCTTGATCATCTGTTTTTTAAGGTGCTTATCAATGGGTGATATCTTCTCAAAAAACTCATTTGCATAGATAGAGAGTGATAACGCTATGATAATAAACAGTAGACGCATTATCGTAGATACCTACCGTATACCCATCCTGAATCGCATCGCCCTACGGCTCTTCCACGCTCCAAATAACATCGAGAGCCATAATAGACTAATCGCCATCTACTATCAAAATCACAGATATAGACACGATCACCACTGTAGAGCGAATCTATCTGCCGATAGCGAGTCGAAGGACCAGTACGCACCGCCAAAAAGTTATCGCCATAGGGATCTAGCCCTACCACATGAGCACTATAACAGCGTGCCTCTATCGTACTTGTAAAACCAAGTGTTGCAAAAAGCACTACAAACAATAAGCGTTTCATGATTATCTCCTTTAGATTTATCTATCCTATTGTAGCATAATTGTAATGATGAAAACAACTCTGTAAAACTCATCCTATCTCAATGTTCTCTATCGCCTCTGCTACTTCTAAGACACTAATCTTATCGCCATCTTCTATCAAAAGTCCCAAGTCTCGTACCCCATTGACTCCATCCTCTACTTCAAAATCTAACTCCATATCGTAGTATTTACGTACGTAGGCTTCGATGGCATGGTCAAGCTCTTCAAGTGCCATAGGCTCTTGTTGATGAGCCAAAAAGAGATAGACAAAGAGAGCCTCTTTACTCTCCTCTTGGATTGCCATGTTGACCATATAGTTTAGAGCTCCCTCGTTGTTATCAAGGTTATGAAAATAGAGACGCTCAGAGAGTTTTGCCATATAGTGGGTACGGCGAAAAAATACCTCTTTGACTTGTCGCCACAATATCCCTACAAAAGCCCCTATGGCTCCTAGTGCAGCAATGGGATCAAGTGCAGCAGCTCCTAGCTTGGTCACTAGAGTAGAGCCTCCACCTATCGTACCTCCCCCACCAAGCACACCGAGTTTGATCTTATCAAAGAGTGTCATGCGCACCTTGGTATTGGGAAAGAGCATCTCCAAATCAGCATGAGGGATATTTTTAAAGAGTTTGATATAGATATTGCGGTTGGCTTCATCGGTGATAAGCAGTGGATTGTTTTTTTGCAGTTTGGCTCGCACTTTGTCAATATCTTTGCCAGAGCTTTGAGCAATCTCTTGGGCTCGGGTCTCTAGGAGCTTGGGTTTGATAATCAAAAAGAGCCGTCGATAGAGTGGCTCTTGGATCTGCTTTTTTTTGAGATAGAGCGTTTTGGGGTCACGTATCTTATCGGTCTGAATCGACTCTCCCCGAAAGTAGAGTTCAATTTGTTCAAAATCATCAAAGTCTACACTCACCTCTACCCCATAGGGAGAAGTACGGTTCATCGTCTCTTGGAGTATCTCTTTGGTTAGTCTCTCGTAGTTGGCATCATTAAGCAGTGGTGCAATATGCCTATAGAGCTGAGATTCACGTTCGTTATAAGCTGGTATATCAAGGGAATGGTTGGAGATGGTATCACGATCGGGATTAAAGCATCGATAGAGCCCACGAAGCTCTTGAAGCGTAGCATAGTAGTGGTGGTAGTAGTGCAGATGAATCTTATGGGCAAGAGCCTCAAAAGCATCCCTCTCTTTAGTCTGAAAATGAGTAAGTACGCCACTGAGTATCTCATCATAGGGTATGGGAATAAACCGCTCTTTTATGGTATCGTTATAATCTATCTGCATTACTCTCTCCCTATTATGCTATCAACTTTTCAACAACTTTTTAGCAAATTTAATTGCTTCACTATTTGCCTTTTCTCCTGCGATGATTCGGGCTATCTCGTTGATCTTGCCCTCACGATCCAAAATCTCAATAGAGCCCCTGCCCTCCTCTTTTTTGATCAAAATATGTTGATTGGCTTTAGCAGAGAGATGAGGCTGATGCGAAATGGCAAAAATCTGATAACTTGAGGAGAGCTTGGCAATAAGATTGGCTATTGCGATGGATTCATCCCCGCTTACATTGGCATCAATCTCATCAAGAATAATCACACCGCTATCTTGCTTGCTCCCCTTCTCCATGGCTACCACAAGCAGTGCAATACGCAAACGGTTAAACTCTCCACCACTGAGTGTTGATATCTTTGAGCCGTTCATCCTCATATCAGCATCCATCTGCCCAAGCTCATCAATATGCCGTGCTACAAAACTAAACTCTACACGAGGAAGTTTCAACTCTTGAAGATACTTATAGAGATACTCTTCAATCTGCTTTGCCATGCTTTGGCGTGTGGTATCGATGCTTTTGGCTAAAAAGAGCAGATCCTTCTCCTCTTGGGCGATAAAACTCTCAAGCTCTTGCATATCATAGGAGATATTTTTGTACTTCTCTAGCTCCTCTGCCTTTTTTTGACGATACTCTAGTGCCTCGTTGATTGATCCATACTTTTGGATAAGAGCAGAAATCTTCTCAATACGATCAAGCACCGCTTCAATATCGATCTCTTCAAGCTCTTCAGAGAGTGTATCGATATCATCAAAATCGGCTCGAATTTGATTGAAAGTATCGGTCACAAAGGCACTCTCTTTATCAAAAAGCGTATAGACCTCCACTACCCTACTCTCAAGCTCAAAGATGGCATGGGCACTCTCAATTGCCTCTTTGATCTTATCAATCTTGGAGAGTTTTTGTTTGAGCGAAAAGAGCTCCTCATCCTCTCCTACTTTGGGAGAGACCTCATCGATTTTAGCTATCTCAAAGGATGCAAACTCAATAAACTCTGCAACATTTGCCTCTTTTGCCTTGAGTGCTTCAAGCTCACTAACTGTACTCCTATAGAGTCCAAAGCGTTGTTTATACTCTTTGAGCTGCTTTTTAAACTCTTTGTCACTGCGTATGGCGATATTATCGATAAAAGATAAAAGATCTTTTGAGCCAATCAACTCACGATCACGAACCGATAGGTAGGAGATAAAGGGTGGTTTGAAGATCTCTTTAAGTGCTTTTTTGGATATCTTTTGCCCATCAATATAGTAGCGTGCCTTGTCTGACTTGACACTTTTAATAGCAAACTCATCATCGATGTCGTATCCATCTACTTTGATTGCTTTGATGTTGTTGATAGTAAGCTCACTCATAGCAGCACTAGGAGAACCTAAGCCAAAAGATGAGAGAATCGAACCCATCAGCATCGACTTTCCTGCACCACTTGCCCCACTAAATACAACAAGCCCTTCATCAAAATCTATATCAATCTTTTCAAAAAAGAGTAACTCTTTAATCAATACTCTTTTGATTATCTTTGCACTCACTACTCTCTATCCCCCCATGAAAGTTTGTCTCTTAGTACCGAAAAATAGTTACGCTCCGTTTTGTGCAACAACTTTGCTCCTCTTTGGGCAATGGTAATGCAGAGCTTATCCCCTGCTTCAAGCTCATAATCATCTTGCCCATCCACCATAGCTATCACTCTATCATTAGGCGAAACCAGTTCAATAGTAAAATCTGTCGGCACGACAAGCGGTCTTTGTGTAAGCGAATGCGGACATATGGGTGTAAGAATAAAAGCTTTGGTAAGCGGATACATCACGGGTCCTCCTGCGGCAAGTGAATAGGCGGTTGCTCCTGTGGGTGTAGAGACAATCAATCCATCCCCACGGTAACGATTAAACTTCTCTTCTCCAATATAGGCATCAATCTCAACCATTTTAGAGATAGTCGGACGAGTAATAACAATATCGTTAAAGGCATAAAACTTTTCACTACTGTTGGCTCGGTGCAATACTCCTACCATCATCATACGATCATCAATGCGGTAATCCCCTTTGAGCAAGCGATTGACAAAACTATCCACTTCATCCAAACGAATATCGGCTAAAAAGCCTAAATTTCCTGCATTGATACCCAATACAGGTTTATGGTAGTTGTAACTTCGTCGTACTAATGAAAGAAGTGTCCCATCGCCTCCCAAAGATACTAAAAAATCAGCCTCTTTACACATCTGAGCAAACTCCATCCCCTCAATACCAATCATCTTGGCACTTTTTGAGGAGAGGAGTACCTTAATCCCTTTGGCTTCAAACATACTTTTTATCGACAGATAGGTATCACGAATTTCAGGTGAATTTGGTTTGAGAATAAATCCTGCTTTTTGAATCTTTTGTAACTTCATCTACTCCCCAATAGAATTTTTATATCTTTTATTATCTATCACAATAGTATCTTTTTGAGTTTTAGAGTCTCTATAAGTTGCATTGAACAATACATTAGAGAGAAATTTTTACCTATCTTGTTTCTATTGGAAACATACAATAAGATACTTTTTATTGACTATAATAGTACCATAAAAAAGAGATTTTGAGATTATTGTATTGCCTCTTTAAAGTTAAATAGAGATTTTTTTGGTATGATTTCAAAATAAGAGTTATTTACTCCTAATTAAAACTATTTAACAATACAAGGAAAAAATTATGATGACAGCTATCCCTCAACCAGCTTTCTATATCTTTAAATGTCAACAAAGTGCACCTCCAGGTATGCCAAAACCCAGTTGTGTCTCTCAAAACAACCCCGAATCAATGGAGCTTTTTCAACACCTTGGACAAACATTGATGCAAAAAGGGATCATTGGTACAGTAGCCCCTATTCAAACAGGATGCCTTAACCGATGCCAGCAAGGTCCAGTAATGTTGGTAGAACCAGGTCATACGATGTATGTAGGACTTACAAAAGAGAAGATCAACCGAATCATTGATGAGCATATCATTGGTGGTAATGTTGTAACTGAATATGTCATTGCAGACGAGATGTGGGGCGATGCTGTTCCTCCTGCACAGATGGTTAGATAAACCACGTATCAATTAGAGAGAGTTTGACTCTCTCATCCCTTTTAACAAACCCTCACTCCACAATCACATTTTCTAAATCTTCAATTGATTATTATCTCGCCTATAAAGTCTCTAAAGATATTAAAGTGATTAAGATGAAGTAAGCCTTCAAGAGAGATTCCACGATGGAATCTCACCCCTCTACTTATTTAATACTCCCCCAAGCATACCTTTGATAGATGCCTGAAGATCAGCAGGATAGATTAATAGTTTAGAGTTTTCACTTTGACTGATGTGTTCGAGTGAGTCGATGTATCGATCCCCAAGTAGGAACAATGCAGGAAACTCTCTACCTTGCATCGCTTCATCAATACGTTTAATCGCCTCAGCCGAAGCCGTTGCCAGTGCCACTTGAGCCTCTGCCTCTTTTTTGGATGCTTCAAGTTTACCTTGAGCTTCTAAAATAGCAGCATTTTTTTGTCCCTCTGCGGTGGTCTCTGCAGCTCGTCTCTCACGCTCGGCTGCTGCTTGCTTCTCCATCGAGGCTTGCATTGAGTCACTTGGATTAATATCTTGAATCTCAATCGATTTTACGGTAACTCCCCAATCAGCTACATCATCCAAAATTTGTGTTTTAAGTTTATTTTTAATCTCATCACGACTACTCAAAGCAGAATCAAGAGGCATCTCACCAATAATTGAACGAAGCGTTGTTTTGACCAGTTCTCGAATAGCCTTTTTGTAATCCTCTACTCCATAAATCGCATCACGTGGATTGGTTACACGCACAAAGGCAACGGCATTGGCAATAATAACCGCATTATCGTAAGTAATAACCTCTTGTTTATCCACATCCAAGATAATATCCCTAGTATCAATTTTAACTTTAATTTTGTCTAAAAAGGGCGTAATGATATTTAGACCAGGATTAAGCGTTCGATTAAATTTTCCCAATCGCTCAACAACCCACTCCTCACCCTGAGGAACAATATTGACCCCTGCATAGATGGCATAGACAACCGCACCAATTAAAAACAGCAATATATAAAAAATTTCCACAACTTACTCCTCTATTTGTTTTGATAAACGCTCTTCTTCTTTGACCTCTTCTACCATCAGAAGCTGACCTTTGACCTCTAGTATTTTGATTCTTGTACCTACGGGGATATCAGTTTTGGATGAGGCACTCCAATGTTTACTGCCAAGAACAGGAATATCAAACATCACTTTACCTTTTTCATAAGCTTTTATCTCCTCTTCCACTCGCCCCATAGTATCAAGCATATTGTTTGATTGACCTGCATGGCTAATAAGCTTGGTTCTAAAAAAATTATACCATATAGCTATAAAGGCTGAAGATAAAGTTATCCAGATAATAAGTTCTGTATTGATATCTGTCGCAAAGAAAAAATCGATAATTCCTACAAAAATAAAGGCAATACCAAAAGACAAAAAGATAAAGGTAAACGTTACCATCTCAAATACCATCACAACAATACCAATAATTATCCAATGCCACCAAGCAATGGCAGTACTTAAAAACTCAATCATTCTATTGTCTCTCCTCGTATACTATAAGGATATTTTACCCGAATTTTGTAGAATAAAACAAGATAGTTATTGCTTTAGATAAAATTTGTGACATTACAACAAATTATTTTATTATAGTTTTATATAATAACAATGAATTAACTCTACTTTATATATAATAATATATAGGGAGAATAATAGTTATGAAAATATATCAATCTTTACGGTTCACTGGATTTATTATTTTGATTTTGATACCTATATTATTACTCATTATGCTTGATATTGTTTTGGGCAGTGTGGAAAATTTTTATTTGCGAGATATTCTACCCACTACCTCTTCTAATTCAATTAAGCAGACTACGACCATCATCTATACACTGATTATTTTCTATGTGACGTTAGCGATATTTATTTTTATTGTGCCATTTATTAGACGATTGAAGTCAAAAGATAATGAAGAGGTATCGTTGTTACCTCCAAACAATATTGATACATGGAAAAAGATGCACAGTATCTTTGAGAGTAACAACAAAACAGAAGCAATTTTATTAATCAAAAAGAACAAAATAGAAAATGAACATGAAAGTGACAATGAACTTAAATATTTAAAGAATGACTTTTCACTAAGCAGTATATTTAAACTCAAAAACTATATCAATGTCTTTGATACTCTACACGATACCATTCAAGATATTGACGATAAATTAAAGAAGACAAACGATCAAGAACGGTTACAAAATGATCTTAATGAACTCAAAGCTAGTAATGATTTAATTAGTAAGCTTATCTATGAAACAAAGCTACAATATCATAAAGTAAATAAAAAGTTTGCCTCATGGATTTTGATTAATACATTTTACTTTTTTATAACACTTTGGGTATTTACCTTCCTTTTGGATACTCAAGTAAATATTTCATCGTTCATCAATATTAATGATTTTAATAACTTTATTTTGGGTATGTTTTTAGCACTTATCTCCTTACCTACTGGAATGTGGTATCATCACACATTGAAATATCTAAAGGTTGCAAACTACCCAGATAGTACCCATATCCAATCAATTGTGCTTTTAAAAAATCTTTTTTATTTTGCTTCTTCATTTATCATTACATTAGCGGTGCTTTCACTAGGGCTTTATGTATTGTCACATTCTGGCATTGAGTACAGTAAAGCGTTGCATTTTTTGGTTACACTTATTTTACCCTCTATGGAGCTTTCGGATATTCCTCAACTCATTATCAATAACCTCGATACCGAAGTGGTCTTTGTCATCGTCACTACCAAGCTCTTTGTTTTGATTTCTCTTTTTATTTTGCTCTCGATGGCGATTAGGCATTTGATGGAGCATTATCTCCTCATTTATGACCATACAAAAATGAGCGGTCTCTCTATTCCACCAGAGTTTGCTAAATTTTTTAGCTATCTAGTGCTAACAGTATTTTCATTGATTTTACTCTATGGTACGCTCTTTATCAACTACCCAAATCTTGAAAGAGAATACAAAACCTGCATAGGCTATACCCAGCTCAACTACAATACCTACTCCAATTGCAATAAATTTATCAATGATATTAATGCCACGTTAAATGAAAAAAAAGAGTATGAAAGTACTCAAAATACTTTGCCCCAAACCTTAAAGTATTGTAATGAAATTTTGAATGACAAACCTAATATACCGCTTTCCTCTTGCAATGTGGGTATGTCGCTAGAGATTAGCAAAGAGCGTTCTATGGCAAATGCACTCATTGGCTCACCCTCTCGTTCACTTTCAGATTATCTACCGCTTAGTATCTTTTTGACTCTCTTTGGGGTGGTAATGATGATTGCTACCAAAAACCTCTTGGAAAACTACTTTACAGGACTCTCACTTAAAATCAACTCACCTTATGAAGAGGGCGAACGCATACGCATTGATGATGGTGAGATGCTAACGGTTAAACACGTAGGCTTTAGAGCAGTGGAGTTTTATGGTATCTCCTCTCATGCAAAATTAGTCATTCCCCACCAACAATTAACTAACTCAGTCATTACAAATTATACAAAACCGACACTTGATTATAGAGAAAAAATAATCATTCATATCCCAGACCAAAAGTACAACCCTAATATTCCTAGAATAGCTGAGAAAATTATGCTTCTAGCAGCCTTCATTGCTACAGGGGTCAAAAAACCAAGACTTGGAATCAAGCAAGAGATTCAGTGGTCAAGCAGTACCAAAAACCGATTGCAACCCAATCAAGCCAAAGAGTTTTTTGACAATCTTGACAATAACTTGGCTCACAACATCATGCTATACAAGAGTCAAATAATTACATACAACAAAGATTTAGCCACTAAAGAAACACGTGAAGACATTGCGAATAGAGTTGGCACTATTGAGACACAACTTGAGCCATATTCTACAAAAATTATCCAAAACCTTTTGCAACTTGATAAACAAATCAACCAAAACCGCCATAACAAAAAGCGACCAACAATTAGTGATAAACTCTTTTTGAATAAAATTTTGAGTCTAGTCAAAGAAAACCCAAAACAAAACATCTATAAAAGTGAAGTTGAAGATAAGAACATCATTCGTAAAATTGTCGCTTCTATCGTCTCAGTTATATATGACTACGAAAGTCAAACTAATAAAGAGTTAGTCTATGAGTACGATGAGTACCTCATCAAACGCAAAAAAGATGTTATCGCCAACAAAAATAAACAAGAACTTGAAGAGATAGCTGATTTGCTTGTCAATATCAACTACTACTATTTTGCTCTAGCCAAACAGCTATGGAAGCTCAAAGAGGATAGTCAATCAGCAAGACAAAAAAACAAAATCGATGAAGCATCGCTTGATTTACTCGATGTACCAAGAGTGACATCAAAACACCGAAGAGACATCGAACAAGATGCCTTTTGGGAGGTTAGCTTAATGGTCACAGTTGAGCTAGCAGAACAATCTGATGAAATTGTGCAACACATAAATATGTTTATAGATGAATTATGGGATATATTTAAAATTCCCTCTATTTGTAATGATGGAAAGAGTAAAAAAGACAAGAATACTATAAGAAAATACAGAGTGTAATTTTTAATGCTCTCAGGTTTCATAAATATTATTGTATAAATTCTTTCAAAAATATTGCATGAAGCTTTTCACGTAACGCTGTTTCACACGTTTTTATTGTTTCGTTATCTAATTCATCTGCATATCCAATATTAAAATAGACTTTCGCAGAGTTGTTATGCAGGTTGTATACTTCATCATTTTGTTCAGTTATCTTAATTAACTCTAATGTGAAATTATAAACAACAAAAAATTTGATTACCAAATTTTTATTATCACAAATTTTCAACATATCATTTAAATTAAAATAATCTTTATCTCTATTTTTATAAAAACTATATTTGATTTGAAGTGTTCTTTTTCGTGGATTAACTTTAGTAAATAACACTCTTCTTTTACCTTGTTTTATAATAGAGTTATTGTCTCCTGAGACTTTCTTTTGAATTTCTGAAAGTATATTATCAACCTTTGTTGTAAATTCTTCATTTTCTTTTTGTACAATATTAATATCATCTATTTTACTTTTGCTCCTTAATTCTATTGTATTGATACCCAGGAATATCATTGGTTTTGGCTTGTTGCTAACCTTTGCGATTATTCCATTTAATTTCGGTGCTAATTTTATCAATGAAAATATAAAGAGTAATATTATACATACAATTGCTATGGGTGCTGATGTAGTATAGGTTTCTAAAAGATTAAATAAATCTTTACCAAAACTTGTAGATGCAACAACAACTCCCAAGATTAAAAACCAATCTCTTTGACTTTCATCCAATACAATACTCTGTTGATTTTGACTTGATAAATGTCTTACATCGTTTTTATCACTAGTAGAAAGTTCATTTCTACGTAATTCAGCTATCTCCTCTAACGATTGTCGATTTTGATATACTTGCAAAATAGTTTCAAGTGAAAGAGCCGTATTATCAATATTTTCGAGTAAATTTTTCCATTTAATATATTGATACAATGTTGTAATATTTTCAGTATCTTCAATATGACTGATAAAAGAAAAATTACCTACTTTAATATAATATGCCTCTTGTAAAAAAGTATCAATTGTTTTGAGATTTGGTATTTTTGAAAATATCTTTTCAATATATCTTGCCAGTTGTTCTTCTGTTAAATCCACCCGTTTTTCTGTATCTTCATCATTAGGTGATTCGGTTGTATCTGTAATCAAAGTGCGTAAATCATCTCTTGCTTCTTTAATTTTATTGATAATTTGACCAATATAAGTAATTGAGGTAGCAACTTCTAAAAAATTTCTCATTGCATTTTTTTCTATTTGGTCTTGTAGAAAAAGTTTATATAAAAATTTTACTTTTTCATAGGATATATTTTCATCCGTTTTTAAAATCCAATTTTTTACCAACTCAATAGTTTGCTTACGTGTTTTAAGTGAAAAATCTAAAAATGGTATATTATAGATTTTTCGCTTTAACTCTTCATCATTTCTATTATCAAGTATGTAGTTAAGTTCATTGTTTGGCAATATATCAAAACTATCTCTATTAAGAAAATCTTTTTGATAATAAATTTTGATAATTTTTTTAAAAAATTCCTCTTTTTTATCTAAAGGTTCTTGTTCAGAATTTTCTTTTAATGTAGTCTTTTGCATATCATATTCAAATAGAAGCCCATCGTTAATTATATGCCTTTGATCATTTGTTAAAATATTGAAATAGTTTGAATTTTGTCCGAAAAAAATTTTTACGAAAAGTTGTAAAAGTGGATGTTCAATTTCAGCAAAATTATTATTATATATATTTGTATCAATAAAATAAAAACCGTATTCATCAATAAACAAGTTAAACTCCAAACTTTTTAATAAGTTATCTTCTATATGTCTCAAATCATTTTTAAATAGTTTTAATGCTTGGAAAACTTTAATTGACTTCGCTGTAAATTTAAATTGTAAATGCAAATGATTTATATCGTTTGGTGTACTCTCTTTAAAGGTAAGTAACACAGGATTTTCATAAGTTGTTAAAGGACTTTTAAGGCTTCCAATTTTTGTTAGCCTGTATTGATTTGTTAATGTAATATTTGATTGTACATTGTCATTACTATCATTATCAATATTTGTAACCATTCAGCACCCACGAAAGATAGGTAGATAAGATTTACCTACTAAAGCATCTCTAAGGCCTTGAAGTATAGAGATATTATTCTTTTTGAGTGTAGAGATATAGCTTTTGAT
>Ga0193953_1000765_pt1 | contig 16307 bp, 11 predicted proteins | sample BB_4_MG_FD_140325 | JGI IMG/M metagenome (GOLD analysis project Ga0193953, IMG submission 140325) | Microbial mat bacterial communities from the Broadkill River, Lewes, Delaware, United States - BB_4_MG | ecosystem: Environmental > Aquatic > Freshwater > River > Microbial mats | place: USA... | reverse complement strand
GGATCATATCCAAAACCACCCTCACCCTGTTCCTCATTTATCACATCGCCATGCATCCAACCATGTGTAGTATATATTTTATTTTTATAAGCTACAGCTAAACAAGCAGTATAAAAAGCAGGAGTTTTGGTGATATTTTTTTCATTAAGTTTTGAGATTAACTTGAGATTATTTTCTTGATCTGTTGCATGCTCTCCTGCATATCTCGCACTATAAATATTTGGCTCATTATCAAGGACTGGAACCGTGATACCACTATCATCAGATATAACTATATATTCTTCTTCATATCCTAATTTTTGTAATTTTTCTACTATTTCTTTAGCTTTTATAATTGCATTTTCTTGAAAAGTCAGCCCAGTCTCTTCTATCTCAAATAAGCCTAAAATTTGACTGTAAGGGGTGACAGTGTGTTCTGGTAGCCATCTTTGTATCTCATCAATTTTACCTTTATTTGATGAAGCAATTATAATATTCATATATCTATCCTAAATTTATTTTTAAGATTCTAACATAAAAATAAAATATTTATTCTTATTTACACTTATTTAGATATAATCGCGAAAATTAAAAATAAAAAGGTTAATTATATGTTTAAAACAATTATGCCCTTAAGTCTAATCATCGCTTTTAGATTTTTAGGACTCTTTATAGTACTACCACTTATCTCTGTTTATGCGTTAAGTTTACCAGGTGCTACTCCCACTCTTGTAGGTATAGTTATCGGTGGATACGCTATAACTCAGATGATATTCCAAGTTCCTTTTGGAATAATGAGTGATAAACTTGGTAGAAAAGGAACTATTATTACAGGTCTTTTGCTGTTTGCTATTGGATCTGTTATATGTGCACTGTCAAATGATATGCTAATGCTTCTGCTTGGTAGATTTCTCCAAGGAGCTGGAGCAATTGGGGCTGTTGTAACTGCAATGATTAGTGATATTGTAAGGGAAGAGGAGAGACCAAAAGCTATGGCTTTAATGGGAGGAAGTATAGCAGCTAGTTTTGCGTTAGCAATGCTTGTAGGTCCTTTAATTGGAGCTTATGCGGGTATTGATATTTTGTTTTGGATTACTGCAGTGTTAGCTTTAGCTTCTATTGTAATTTTAATCAAAAAAGTACCTAATCCTCCTATAGTGACACATACATATCACAACCATAGTAAAATTTCATTTTTAGCAAACCCAAACTTAATCAAAATGAATATTACTAACTTTTTACAAAAAGGTATGATGACATTTGCTTTTATGATTATCCCTATTATTCTTACAAGAAATTATGATTGGGCAATGACAGATTTATGGAAAGTATATCTTCCAGCTATGATTGCTGGTGTTTTAGCTATGGGACCTGCTGCAGTTTTAGCAGAGAAAAAAGGTAAATTTAAACAAATTTTACTTATAGGAATAGTATTTTTTGCACTCTCTTATTATTTAATAGGAAATGCAACATCAGACACATTATTTTTAATTGGAGTTGTTGTTTTCTTTATTGGATTTAATATGCACGAACCAATCATGCAATCACTTACTACAAAATATATCAAAGTTCATGAAAAAGGTAAAGTCCTAGGAGTATTTAACTCATTTGGTTACCTTGGTACATTTATCGGTGGTTTTGTAGGTGGTATATTTTTAATAGAAGGTATTGATGGAAGTTTTACTGATAGTTTACATGACATCTCAATGTTTATAGTAGTTATTTCTATAATATGGATGATTTTAATCGCTACTTTACCAAATCCGCTCAAGAAAAAAATTGCTTACCTTGATTTATCTGATAAAGATGAAAAAAAGTTCAACTCTCTTGACTCTTTAAATGGTTGTGATGAATGGTATATAAATAATACAGAAAATATTATTATCATTAAATACGATGCTGAACTTTTAAGTGAAGAAACACTTATAGAACATATTAAAATATAGATTTTATATCTATATTTTAACACCTCTTTTACACTTTTAATCTTTCTTTATCAATCGTTTTATTTTTTACATCTATTAAGTTTTCATTTTTAAAAGTTCTCAAAATCCTTGATAATGTTTCTGGTGTTACATTTAAAATTTTTGCTATCTCAATATTTTTAATATTAAAAAATTCTTCGGGATTATCATAAATAAATTTTGCAATTCTGTCTTTTGCATCTAATACTAAATGGCTTGATATAACTTGCTCTAAATTTTTTATCTTTTGTATTAAAGATGATTGAATTTGAAATGATAATTCTGGATTCGTATAAACAAGTTCTTTGAACTTTTCAAAATCTATTTTTATTAACTCTACATCTGTGTAAGCTACTGAGGTAGCAGGATATGGTATATTTTCAAAATTTGCAACTTCTGCAATGAGTTCATGAGAGTGAAAATATTTTAAAATAATCTCTTTATCTGATGATGTCATCTTATATAGTTTTACAATTCCAGATGCCAAACAATATAAATACTTTGAACTACCACCCTCATAAAAAATAATACTATCTTTAGCAAATTTTTCTGTCGTAGTAATAGAACAAATTCTATCCAATGTTGTACTGTCTAATTTACTAAAAAGAATAATCTCTTTTAATTTATTTTTCATTATTAATTATCACTTTTATAATTTATCTTGAATACTAAAAAAATCTATTAACATTCTATTAATAACATTATAATATAATCGCACTAATATTACACCAATTTAGGAAAACTAATGTTTGAACGATTTTTAAGATTCTTTGTAGAAAACTCAAGAATGAACTATACACTTTTTGCACTAATATTTGCCCTTGGTATCTATTCTTATATTAAAATGCCAAAAGAAATTTTTCCTACCTTTGATTTAGATAGAATCTCAATTAAAGGTTCATATAATGGTGCAAGTGTTGACATTTTAGACAAAATGGCTGTAACTCAAATAGAAGATAATGTAAAATCTCTAGAAGGAATTGTTGAAACAACTACTGTTATTAGTCCAGGAAAATTTACTATTATTTTAGAGATTCAAAAAGGTAAAGATAGATATGCTGTTGCAAATAAAGTCAAAGATGCAGTTGCTCTAACCTCTTCTGATTTGCCTAGTGATATGAATGATCCTAAAGTTACTGTTTTAGAAAGAAGTCGTAACCTAATAAATATATCTTTAACTTCTAATAAACTAAATGTAGATGATATGAAGAATTTTGCAGATGATTTCAAAAGTAAAATTTTAACAATCAATGGAATAAGTGAAGTGAGTATTTATGGAAACAGCGATAAATATTATGAAATTTTACTTGATGATAAAAAAATCGAAGCTTATGGAATAGATAAAACTGAACTGTTTAATACAATTGGAACATTGTCATATATTTTTCCTATAGGTAAAATTGAAGGCGCAACAAAACATTATTATATCTCTACATACAATGGTGCTAAATCAGCTAGTGAACTAGCAAATACTCTTATAAAATTATCAACTGGTAGTTTATATTTAAGTGACATTGCACAGATTAAAAAAAGATATCAAGATTCAACTACCCTTTATTCTTTTAATGGCCAAAATGCTTTATCTCTAGCACTCAAACAATTAGACACAGCTAATGCGATGCAAATATCCAAAGATATTGATATACTTATAAAAAAATTACAGCCGAAACAAAAAGATATTCAAATCAGTATAAGCGATGATAATAGTGAACGAATTAAAGAGAGACTTGATATTGTAGGTTCAAATATAGCTATTGGAATTATCTTTATAGTTTTACTCGTATGGCTACTTATCAATGCAAGAATGTCATTTATTATCTTTCTTGGTATCCCTACTTCATTTGTAATTGCTGCATTTTATATGTATATTTTTGGTTATAGTATAAATCTCATCTCTCTTGTTGGAGTACTTATAGCCATTGGAATTGTAGTTGATGATGCTATTGTTGTAAGTGAAAATATACAACAACATATAGAAGATGGAATGCCGCCTAAAGAAGCTGCTATTCAAGGTGCTTCTGAAATGGTAAAACCCGTTACAATAGCAAGTATCACTACCCTATTTTCATTTTTACCTGCTTTGATGATAAGTGGAACAATGGGAGAAGTTATGAAACTAATCCCTATTGCATTATCTGCTTTAGTAGTTGCTTCACTTATTGAATCATTTGTCTTTTTACCTATTCATGCTGCGCATACTCTTAAAAATGGTTCAAAAGTTACTAATTGGAGTTATGTAAATAGTATTTATAGCGAAATTATCCATTTTTTCATGAGATGGAAAAAGTCATTTTTAATTATTTTCATCATCCTAGTTCCTATTTTAACAATAACTGCAATTAAAACATCAAAGTTTCAAATGTTCCCAACTTTTGATGCTGATAATATAAAAATATCAATCAAAGCAAACCAAAATACTACACTGGAAGATTCATTTGAAATAGTGAAAAAAATTGAAAAAGACTTAATAGATAGAAAAGAGTATTACCATATAAAAAGTATCGACTCTAAAGCTGGTTATAGACGAGATAGTGGAAGTAATACAGAAAGATTTCCTTATGTTATGTATATGACTGTAGAATTACATAAATTAGCTCCAAGTAATTTTTTAGATAATTACATCACTCCTTATTTAAGTATTTATTATAATAAAGATGAAAGAACTAGAACAAAAAGTTCACAAGAGATATCCAAAGAACTCATAACATTCTTAGCCGAAAAAAGATATAAGCAAACATTTGATTTAACTGATTTAGTTGTTCTTGAGCGAAAAGTAGGACCTATAAAAGCTGATATTAAAATTGGATTAGTTTCTAATGATAATAATAAAATAATAGATGCAATAGAAAAATTAACTCGTAAATTGGAAGCTATAGATGGTACAAAATCAGTTGCTAATTCTGCAAAATTTGGAATTGATGAGATTAAACTAAAAGTGAATAAATATGGACAAGAATTAGGAGTAACAGAATCATATATAGGCTCGCATCTTTCTAACCTCTATCTATCGGTTAAAAAATCGATCTCTTTTGATGATAAAGAGATGTTAGATTTAAAAATCGAAAGTTTAAATAAAAACAACTTTGAAAATTTCAAAAATACACAAATTAAACTATCAAATGGCAAAATAGTACGATTACATGAAGTGTGTGATTTTACTATTCAAAAATCATTTGAACAGTTAACGAAAGATAACGGTAAGAAAAATTTTTATATCTATGCAAATGTTGATACAAAAATTATCACTTCAACAGAAGTTATGGAACAAATAGAGCCACTTTTAGAAGAGATAAAATCCAACGGAATTACTATAGTAAAAAAAGGTGAAGCAAAAAAGAAAAAAGAGTTAGCAAGAGATATGATGTATGCGGCTTTATTAGCAATAACTCTTATTATGCTAGCAATGCTGTATCTCTTTAACTCTTTTAGAGAAACAGCAATTTTAATGTCTGTTATACCGTTTTCTTTTCTAGGTGTTTTAATAGGACATAAAATAATTGGTTTAAATCTATCTATGCCTTCAATTATAGGAGCTTTAGGACTTGCAGGAGTTGTTATTAATGATGGAATTATTATGATGACTTATCTTAAAAAAGCTAAAAATATTGAACAAGTGTTTTATAGAGCAACTAAAAGATTTAGACCTATTATTCTTACAACTATAACAACATTAATAGGGATGAGTTCACTGATATTTTTTGCAACAGGACAAGCTGTCATTTTCCAGCCAATAGCCATAGCTTTAGGATTTGGTTTAGCTTGGGGAACAATACTTAATTTAATATATTTACCGGTATTGTATACATTTGTTCATAGGTTGAAATAACTTAAATATATTATAATTATCTTTTAGCTACACTATTATCTTATTATATTACAAGGAAAAAATTTGTATAAAAAAATTTTACTTATATTACTAATTTCATTAGAAATATTCGCTGCACAAACATACGATAAACTTGAATTCAAAGGATTAACACAAATATCCAAAGAAGTAGCACAAGAAACAACTAATTTTAAAAATAATAGCTACACTACTGAAGAGATAAATACAGTGATTAAAAAGTTCTATAATTTTAATTACTTTACAAATATCTCAGTAACCAATGAAAATTCAAAACTTACTTTTATTTTTGAAGAGAAACCTTTCATCGCTAAATTAGAGATGACTGGATACAAAAATAGAGATGATGAACTCAAAGTTCTCTATAGTAGTATGAATATCAAAAAAGGTACTATGTATACCAAAGTGAAGATTGATAATGCAAAAAAAGCATTATTATTAGCATTAGAGAGAGAAGGATATATTAATTCTGTAGTTGAAGTTACAGTTGAGAATATCAACAAAACAAGTGTTTTAGTAAAATTTGATGTAAATAAAGGTGAACCGATAACAATCACAAATATATCATATAAAGGTGCAAAAGCACTATCAGCTGATGATTTTGAAGATGTGATTTCAAACAAAGAAAGTGATGTATACTTCACATGGTTTTTTGGAAGAAATGATGGAGAGATGAATTTTGAGCAGCTTGAGTTTGATAGTCCGAGAATTAGAGACTTATACTTACAAAATGGATATTTAGATGCTAAAGTAACAGCTGCATTTTCAAAGGTTGACTTCAATACAAATAGTGCAACAGTTGAGTATACAATAGTAGAAGGGGAACAATACAAAGTTAACAATACCATTATATATATCGATGAAAAAATTCTTGATGTCGATAGCTTATATCCAAAACTAAAATTAGAAAAGAATGATATTTTTAATATTTCACATCTTAGAAAAGACCAAGAATATATAAAAACAGAAGTATCTGATAAAGGATATGCTTATAGTACTGTAAAATTTGATATTAAACCAAATACAAAAAACAATACTGTAGATTTAGTTTATAATGTAATCCCTGGAGACAAAGTATATATCAATGATGTAATAATTTCAGGAAACAGTAGAACTTTAGATAGAGTTATTAGAAGAAATGTTTATTTAGCTCCAAAAGACCTTTATAACTTAACAGATTTTAATGACTCGAAAAATGCATTAAAAAGAACAGGATTTTTTGAAACTGTAACTATTAAAGAACAGCGTATATCTAGTGATAAAATGAATCTATTAGTTGAAGTTACAGAAGCAGCAACAGGAAATTTAACTCTTGGTGGTGGATTTGGAAGCTATGACGGTTGGCTTGTAAATGTAAGTGTAAATGATAAAAATATTTTAGGAAGTGGACTTAATCTTGGTATATCTTTTGAACACTCTTCAAAAAAAGACAACTATACATTATCTTTAGCTAATCCAGCAATCAACGATAGTGAATATAGTGGGAGTGCTGATATACATCAAAATGAATCAGTTATTACAAATTCTGATGCAAAAAAAGGGGACAAAACTACAATAGAAAAAGGTTTTGGACTTGGTATAGGAAAAAGTATCAACAGATATACAAGAGTAGGTGTTAACTATACTTTTGATGATGAAGATGTAAAGTATAAAATTGATACTGCATCAAACTTACAATTTACTACAAGTGCAATTACACCATTTATCAACTACAATAATACAGATGATTTTTATATGCCAAGAAGTGGTATTACAGCAGGTACAAGTCTTAAGTATGCAGGTATAGGTGGAGAAGCAAAATATATGTTAAGCTCGACATATTTTAAATATTTTTATTCTCTAGAAAAATTAACAAATTATGATGTTATTTTACGATATAAAAATAGTTTAAAATTTATTGAAGATACTGGGAATATACCAGATACCACTACATTCTATTTAGGAGGACCTTCTAGTGTAAGAGGTTATTCTTCATATGCTTTTGATCCAGATGATTATCCAAATACTACAAGATTTGATAAATACTTTACTAATACAGCAGAAATTAGTTTTCCACTAATTCCAAGTGCAAAAATGAGATGGGCACTTTTTTATGATTATGGGATGATTGGGGAAAATAGTTTTACTCAAATTAAAAAATCTGGTAACGGAGCATTAATATCTTGGTTTTCACCAGTTGGTCCACTTCAATTTATTTTCGCACGAGCAATCGATCCTGAAGCAGGTGATGATACATCAAGTTTTGAATTTAGTTTAGGTTCAAAATTCTAATATTTAAAAGGTAAATATATGACACACAAGAAAAGACTAACAAATGAGGAAGCTTTAGACTTAATTCAAAATGCTTCACTCATAGAATTAGGGAAAATGGCAAGTGCTAAAAAACTTGAATTACATCCTGACAAAATAACTACTTTTGTAGTAGACAGAAATATTAATTACACTAATATCTGTTGGGTTGACTGCAAGTTTTGTGCTTTTTATCGTCATGCTAAAGATGATGATGCGTATGTATTGACATATGAAGAGATAGATAAAAAAATAGATGAATTACTTGAGATTGGGGGGACACAAATTTTATTTCAAGGTGGAGTTCATCCTAAATTAAAAATTGATTTTTATGAAGATTTAGTAGAGCATATTCATACAAAATACCCTATGATTAATATACATGGATTTAGTTCGATAGAAATTGTGTATATTTCTAGAATTTCTAAAATATCATATAGCGAAGTTATTAGAAGATTAAAAGCAAAAGGGTTAGCTTCTATTCCAGGTGCAGGGGCAGAAATACTCAATGATGATGTAAGAGATATAATAGCTCCTAAAAAGCATGATGTAAAAGATTGGTTAGAAGTACATAGACAAGCACATCTTCTAGATGTAAAATCAACTGCAACTATGATGTTTGGAACAGTAGAAACAGACGAACAGATTATTGGACATTGGGAAAAAATTAGAGATTTACAAGATGAAACTGGTGGATTTAGAGCTTATATTATGTGGAGTTTTCAGTCTGCACATACACAATTAGCAAAAGAATTACCAAATATACCTGCTCAAAGTTCAAATAGATATCTAAGACTTTTAGCAGTTGCAAGACTTTATCTTGATAACTTTCCGAATATTCAAAGTTCATGGGTTACTCAAGGTAGTTATATAGGGCAAATGGCTCTCCAATTTGGAGCAAATGACTTAGGAAGTACAATGATGGAAGAAAATGTAGTAAGCGCTGCTGGTGCCACTAATACAATGAACCAAAATGAGATGATTGATTTAATTAGAGACTTTGGCGAAAATCCTGCAAAAAGAAATACTGCGTACGACATATTAGAAAGATTCTAATATGTTTAATTCAAAACTATCTACACTTTTTACTTTAATACTTTTTATAACACAAGGGATACTTATGTCAGCAACATTAAAAGAGATCAAAAATAATAGTTCAACTATTCCAGTAATATTTGAAAAGAATAATAATCTACCAATTTTTAACTTACAATTAGTTTTTCAAAATAGTGGTTATATCAATGATGAAAAAAAACCAGGAATTACAAACCTTATTGCTAAAATACTCAATGAGGGTACAAAAAAAGATGGTGCTATCCAATATGCTAGAAATTTAGAAAACAATGCTATTTCTATTGATGCTTCAACTGGTTTTGAAACTTTTGTAATAGAAATTAGTTGTTTAAAAAGTGAATATACACTCGCTTTAAAATATCTAAATGAACTTTTAAAAGATCCAAATCTAACAAAAGACACCTTAGATAAAATCAAACTACTTGAGATTAGTAAATTACAACAAAAAGAAAATGATTTTGATTATATTGCATCTAAAAATTTAAAAACTCTACAATATAAAAATACTGCTTTAGAATACACAAGTAAAGGCGAAATAAAACACATAAAAAAAATCACTTTAAAAGATATTAAAAAGAAACTTCCTACTGTATTAAATCTAAATAACTTAATAATTGTAGTTGGCGGTGATTTAGATTTTCAAAACTTTAAACAAGATATCAAAAAAACACTGAACCTTATAAGTTCAGATAAAAAAACACTACTTAATAAAATTGTTAGTTCGCAAAAAATTCAAGAAAAAATTATTATAAAAGATACAGAACAATCATATATTTATTTTTCTAGTCCTTTTGATATTAATTATGATTCAAAAGAGAGTTATAAAGCCAAAGTAGCTTCATTTATACTAGGGGGAAGTGGTTTTGGAAGTCGTCTTATGGAAGAGATTCGAGTTAAAAATGGTTTAGCATACAGTGCTTATGGAAATATTACTAACAATAAATCACATTCACATTTTACAGGATACTTACAAACAAAACTTGATAATACAGACAAAGCAAAAGCAATGGTAAATAAAATAGTTAATGAATTTGTAAAATTGGGAGTAACAAAAAAAGAACTCCAAGCAGCAAAAAATTTTTTACTGGGTAGCGAACCTCTTAGAACTGAAACATTTTCACAAAGACTTAATAGAGCCTTTCATTTGTACTATAAAAATTTATCTTTTGATTATCCAAAAAAGGAACTTGAACTAATAGATACATTAACAGTAAAAGAACTAAACGATTTTATTAAAAAACATCAAGAAATAAAGAAACTTTCTTTTTCAATCGTTACAAAATAGATATTAAGTATTAGAGGAATTAAGATGAGAAAAGTATTACTTTCAATAGCAAGTACACTGGTATTAACTACTCCAATTAATGCTGATATAATTGGAGCAGAAGTTGGCTATGTTGGTTGGTATTCAAGTATCACAGGAGATATTAAAAAAGGTACTGGATCGTTAGACTTTGAAAATGACTTAGGATATGGAAGTAAAGAAACAAATAGTTTTATTTGGGCGTATATAGATCACCCATTGCCATTTTTGCCAAATTTAAAAATTCAAAAAACTAACTTTTCAGATGGGGCAAATGGTACGATAAATAAATCTGTAACATTTTCAGGTAAAAATTTTTCTATATCTGATTCAGTAAACAGTAGTATTACTCTAGATCAAATTGATATTATACCTTACTGGAGAGTTTTGGATAATTGGGTTAATTTAGATATTGGTTTAAATATTAAAGTAATTGATGGAAATGTTAAAATAGATAGTGCTTCTCAACATGCGAATGATGACTTAAGTGTAATTTTACCTATGCTTTATACAAAAGCAAGATTTGATTTACCACTTTCTGGTCTTAGTGTTGAAGGAGATATTAGTTATGTAGGCTACTCTGGAAATGAATTTTCAGATATAAAAGCTGGTGTAGTTTATGAAACTAATTTTGGATTAGGAGCAACAATTGGATATAGACAACAAAATATAACTTTAGATGATATTGATGATACTTATGGAGATATAATTATTAAGGGTGCCTACGCAGGTATATTTTATCATTTTTAAAGAGGATTTCTTCATAGAACTTCTCTTCAATCACCTTTAAATACAAATTAGATACAATCAAAAAAATAAATTTAAGGACTTTAATTGCTACGATTTGCACCAAGCCCAACGGGAGATATGCATATAGGTAACTTAAGAGTTGCGTTAATTAATCATATCTTATCAAAACAACTTAATGAAGAATTACTTATCAGAATAGAAGACACTGATCAAAAACGAAATATAGATGGAAAAGAGCAAGAAATACTTGAAATTCTTAATCTGTTTAGTATTAATTATTCTAGAGTGGCTCATCAAAGTGAAAATATAAAATATCATACACAAATGGCGATGAAACTTTTACTTGATAAAAAAGCATTTAACTGTTTTTGCAGTGAAAATGCATTAGAGCAAGATAGGGAAATAGCAAAAAAAGAAAAAAAACCTTACCGATATAGCGGATTTTGTGAAACTATTAGTGATGAAACAAAGTTTAATTGTAATGCTCCATTTGTAGTTCGATTAAAAAAGCCAGAACAAACTATAAAATTTACAGATTTAGTTAAAGGTGAATTTAATCATGAACCATTTGATGTAGATAGTTTTGTTATATTAAGAGAAGACAAATCCCCTACTTATAATTTTGCGTGTTCTATAGATGATATGTTATTTGATATATCTACCGTAGTAAGAGGAGAAGATCAGCTTCCAAATACTCCAAAACAAATACACATAAGAAAATCACTTGGATATGATAGAGACATAAATTATATCCATCTCCCTATGATTTTAGATTTAGACACAGGTAAAAAAATGTCTAAAAGAGATGAAGCATCTTCCGTTAAATGGCTTGTAGATGAAGGCTATTTACCAGCTGCAATTGCAAACTACCTAATTCTTCTAGGATACAATCCTCCTGTCGAAGTTTTTACGATGGAAGAAGCAATGGAATGGTTTGATGTAAACAAAGTCTCAAAATCTCCAGCAAAATTTGATATTGCAAAATTAAAATATCTTAATAGAGAACATATAAAAATGATGGATGAATTAAGATTGTCAAAAATATTAGGATATGCAGATAAAGATATTGGAACATTAGCTAAAATATACATAGAAGAAAGTAATACAATAAAAGAACTAAAAGAAAAAACTGATTCTATATTTGAAGGTAAAAAACCTCTAAAAGGTTTTGAAGAAGAATTCAGTCAGATAAAAAACTGTTTACAAAATGCACCGTACATAGAAAATATAAATAATTTAAAGAGATATATTACAGAACAAACGGGCTTAAAAGATGATAAATTATTCACTCCTTTAAGATATGCACTTACAGGTAGTACAAATGGTCCAACTATAAGTGAAATTTATCCATTAATCAAAAACTATTTAGGGGAGATTGTAAAATGATAGATTCATTACTAATTGCATTTGCTACATTATTTGTTACCATTATCTCATTGTATAAGTGGGTTATAATTATATCAGCGTTATTATCTTGGGTACAACCTGATCCTTACAATCCAATTGTGCAAATGCTGAATAGATTAACTCAACCTGCTTATTCACTCGTAAGAAGATTGATACCAACAGTATTTGGTGGTATGGACATGGCTCCACTAATTTTAATCTTTGCATTACAATTTATAGAAATATTTGTACAAAATTTATTTTCTAAAATAATGTAATATTTATTAATGTTAAAGTCATTAATACTATGTTCCCTCTTATTTATTTTTAGCAAAGCTGAAAAACATCAGCGAACATTATTTATTGATGATTTAGTATCTGAAGTAACAACAACTTTAGATGCTAATGTAAGCGATAGTAGAAAAATAGATGCTATCAAAAAATATGTGTCTAATCTAAAATACAATGATCAAATTCCTAAAAAAAAGTCTTCTTTTAATATTATGAGTCACAATGAAAACTTCTTATTATTTGGTAGTCATAGTTCAGATAAAGTAATTGAAAAACAATGGAATGATAATGGAACTCGTAATAATTCAAAAGAATATATCAGAGACACCAATGAGGCTCAATTTCAGCTAAGTATAAAAGTTCCTCTTTATATAAACTTTATGGGTACAGGAGCATATTTATTTACTGCATACACCCAAAACTCTTACTGGCAAGTATATGATACAAAGCACTCCTCCCCTTTTCGAGAAACAAACTATATGCCTGAATTTTTTTTAGAATGGCAACCAAATACAAAATTTGGAAACAACAAACTAGAAAAGGTTAGACTCTCAATAATTCATCAGTCCAATGGACAAAATATCGGATATTCAAGAAGCTGGAATAGAAGTGAATTATACTTTTTATTACAAAACCAAAATATCTTTTATGGATTCAATATTTGGGATAGATGGAATGAAAAAGAAAAAAAAGACTTAAGCTCATCAGATGGTGATGATAATGTTGGACTTGAAAAATACATAGGTAAACAAAAATATTTTATTCAATACAAAAATAATATTTTTAATATAACTCTAGCTCATCAAAATGATATTTTCAACTACCATAGTTCTAAAGGAAACTCTAAAATTGATTTAACTTTTCCTTCAGGAAATGATTATTTTAATTTTTTCATTCGATATTTTAATGGCTATGGAGAAAGTTTAATTGATTACGATGTAAAAATTAAAAGAGTTAGTTTTGGAGTTATTATTAGTGATTGGAACTAGTGTCTTTTAAATAAGATAGGCTTAGCACTTTATTACTAAACTTATCTTTATTTTCTTATAAAAAAGTGATTATTTCTTTTTCTAAATCTTTAATATCAATTACAGTATTATGAATTATTTTACTACTAAATAGTTCATTAATAGACGCAGGTATCTCTAAATCTAGTTTTGCAGATATCTCTTGTAATGCAATTTCATCTGAGTATAGTTTATTATCTTCGTTTAATGCGTTTAATACAGTAGGAGAAAACTTCGTCCATTCTGCAGTTGAATATATAACAGTTTTTAGATCTTTTGTTTTTAATTCTTCATAGGCTTTAATACATGTTGCAGTATGAGGATCCATTAAATATCCATTATCTACAAAACTTTTAATAGTTTTTAATCCATAGCTATCATCACTAAATGTTGCACTGAAATGCTTCTTTAAAGCTTCTAATTCTACTGCAGTATGTTCAAAATAGCCTTTTTCACTTAAAGATTCCATAAGTTCTTTTGTTCTAAAAGCTCCACATATATCATAAATCACCCTTTCTATATTTGAAGACTTCAAAATATCCATCGCAGGTGATTTTGTTAGTTTTAAATCTTTTCCTCGAATATCATAAATACCTAAAGTTAACCATTGAGTTAAAATATTATTTTCGTTTGATGCTACTAACATTTTTTCTATTGGAAGACCCATTTTTTGTGCATAATAAGCACCTAAAACATTACCAAAATTTCCACTTGGTACATCTATATATATTTTTTCTCCAAGTGTTATTTCGTTTTGTCTTAATAACTCCAAATAACTTTGAAAATGATATACGATTTGAAATATGATTCTTCCAAAATTTACACTATTAGCAGCACTTAATTTGATGCCATCTTTATGCAATTCATTTTTGAAACTTTGACTTGCAAGAAGATTCTTAAGTGCATTCTGAGCATCATCAAAATTTCCATTGATTCCAATAACTTTTAAATTTGTACCATTTTCTGTAACCATCTGAAGTCTTTGAACATCACTTGTTCCACCATCAGGGTATAAACATACGACTTTGATACCCTTTTTATTTTTAAATGTATTTAAAGCAGCAGGACCAGTATCTCCTGAAGTTGCAGCAAGTATTAAATACTCTTCCCCTCTTTTTTTAGCAATAGCACTTAATATTGAACCAAACGGCTGAAGTGCCATATCTTTAAAAGCTCTCGTTGGTCCATGATACTGTTCATTAACAAATAAATCATCTTTTATTTTCACAACAGGTGATGGGTTAGTTGTATCATCAAAATGATCATATAAATCAAGTGCATTATTTATTGTATCATCGTCAATATCAATTTTGAATGCCTTTAAAATATCATAAGCTAAATCTTTGTATGAAGTATTTAAATGTTTAGTTATAAATTCAGTACCTAGTTGTGGTATCTCTTTTGGGACATAAAGACCTCCAAAAGATGAACTTGGATTTAAAATTGCATCTGAGAACTCTACCTCTTTTGCTCTTACTCCATCGTTTCCTCGTGTTTCTATAAAACTCATTTATATATTTCCTTCATTTAATAAAATTAAGTGATTTTATCTAAAAGCTCGTTAAAAAATATTAAATTGTAAGATCTAATATTTTTGTAAATAAATGAATTGAATTTAGAAAATATTTGATAAAATACAAAATACTCAAAATAAGGATTCAAATTATGTTACTTGGTGTAAATATAGACCACATTGCCGTTTTACGAGAAGCAAGAAAAATCAATGACCCTAATCCCCTAGATGCTTTAGGAATCTGTAAACTTGCAGGAGCAGATCAAATTACAATACATCTTCGAGAAGATAGACGACATATGCAAGATAGTGATACAGCAAATATTATAAAACTTTCGCAGCTTCCTGTAAATCTTGAATGCAGTATAAATGATGATATGATAGAAATTGCTTGTAATTGTAAACCGCATAGAGTTACTTTAGTACCTGAAAATAGAGAAGAAGTTACAACTGAAGGTGGATTAGACATTGAAAATAACTATAGACAATTACAAAAAGTGATCAAAAAACTTAAAAAACATGAAATAGAAGTCTCTTTATTTATCGATCCAAATAAAAAAATTATTGAATTATCACAAAAACTGGCGGTTGATTGGATAGAACTACACACGGGAACTTTTGCAAATATATACGCAATGCTACATAGTGGTCTTGATAAAACACACCATAGTATTAAAGAATTAGAATTACCAAGAGAACAATTATTTATAAAATTAGAAAATTCTGTAAATGAGATTAAAAGAACATCAAAATTAGCAAGAAAACTTCAACTGAATGTTGCAGCTGGTCATGGATTAAATTACCAAAATGTTCATCTTATGACAAATATAAATGATATACAAGAATTAAATATAGGACAAAGTATTATTGCACGAAGTGTATTTACAGGTTTAAAAGATGCCATTAT
>Ga0193953_1000764_pt1 | contig 16330 bp, 13 predicted proteins | sample BB_4_MG_FD_140325 | JGI IMG/M metagenome (GOLD analysis project Ga0193953, IMG submission 140325) | Microbial mat bacterial communities from the Broadkill River, Lewes, Delaware, United States - BB_4_MG | ecosystem: Environmental > Aquatic > Freshwater > River > Microbial mats | place: USA... | reverse complement strand
TGGATTTGGTGGTCACAACGCATCTGTGGTATTTAAAGCATTGTAATTAAGTTGTGTTTAAACCGCTTATGCACATTATAAAACTTTTTTCCCTACGGGGAAAAAAGTTTTATAATTCTATGACATCTGTCACCGGCTTACGTCCAGTAAACCTGGATCTATACAAACAGGCCTTTATCCATAAATCGGCCATGATCAAAGGGCCCAATGGAAAGTACATCAATAACGAACGATTGGAATTTCTGGGTGACGCCATATTAGGTTCAATTGTGGCGGAAGAACTGTACATGCGTTTTCCACGCCGCGATGAAGGATTTCTTACTAAAACGCGATCGCGTATCGTTAATCGTTCACTTTTGAACGAAATTGCCTTAAAAATGGGCCTTGGGCAATGGATCAAAGCACAATCTCAAATTGACATTTCGCAAACCAGCATTCCTGGCGATGCTCTGGAAGCTATAGTTGGAGCTGTTTATCTGGATAGAGGCTATAGCACATGTCAACAGTTTGTGTTTGATAAAATCATAACGCCTCATATCAACCTCAATAAAATTGCTAAGAAAGACACTAACTACAAGTCTCTTCTTATTGAATGGGGGCAGAAACAAAAAAAGAGCATCAACTTTATCACTGAGGAACAACATGTCTCCAACGGCTCTGCTCCGATATTTATGGCAAAAGCTGCCATTGATAATGCGCCGGTAGGTGAAGGTAAGGGATTTTCGAAAAAAGAGGCGCAACAAAATGCTGCACGGCAAGCCTTAAAAATTATCCATAAAAAACCAGACTAATCATCTTTTTCGTATATTGGACTCTATCAATCAGATGTTTCCCATATGAAAACGATTCCTCAAACATCCCATTATTGCCTTGGACTGCTATGTCAAAGTAGCATTCATGCTTTTATCACCCAATTTTCAGCCCTTCATAACTGCACTATACAAGAGACCACCCCCATTTCATTCTCAACCATCAAACATATTAAGTTGCAAAGCCAAAGATTTACAGGTGCTTTTGGTAATAAGAATACAGAAATTTCAATTATACCAATTAGTCAAATGATTCGTCATTATTTATCATTACCCTCCGGCATTGATATTGTAATTATTACGAGTAACTACTGCCAGAAATCTATCGATTCTCTAAAACATATTCTTAAAAACATCGATCCGGTGAAAGGTGTATTCCAGTTGCCTGTTTCTTTGGGAAAGAAAGTCACAGATTCGTATACATGCTCATCCCCTATGAAAATGAGGAAAATCGCTGTTAATTAATGTTAATCATCACTATAAATCCATTCAGGCTACTATTTTTGCTTCATGAGTAAAAAGTTTATTCTTGGGTTGACGATAGCCATGGCCATTGCGCTAGTAGGCTTAACATATATTCAAACAATTTGGATTTTAAATGCCACGAAACTAAAACAAGATCAATTTGATCAATTGGTCAGACAGGCCATGGATGATGTTATCCAAAAACTTGAAAAAGAAGAGGATAAAAGCCTCTTTAATCGTTACAACTTTCGTGATATAAGCCGGAATTTTCCACCGCACCTTCGCCCCAATAATAAATATCTCAACAGCAAACGAAACAACAATTTAATCGGAGAAGAGCAAGCCTTCGACAACTTCTCTATTCGTTTTAACTTATCTGGTGATTATAGCTTTCGAACTTATAAACATGATTCGCTCGTGCTAGATGTCAAAGGCAGCACTTCTTTAGGACTAACCGAACACACGGATCCTTTATCGGGTGCCTTCAGTGCCTTACAGCAAGAATGGCGAACACAGATGCAAAATGAACAAAAAGCCTTTCTTAAATCACTGGTAGAGGATATTCCCATTGAAAATCGTCTTAATAAAATCCTCCTGGACAACTATTTATTTACCGCTCTAGAAGACAAGGGCATTCGTCTTTCGCACGAATTCGCCATCATCAACTCCAAAAGCGATGTTGTCTATCAAACTGAAAGTTACAATCCGGATAAAGCAGCTGATGTCTATCAAAAGATGCTCTTTCCCAAAGATAAACATGCCAAAGCAAATTTCATCCGTCTTCAATTTCAGGATAAACCTAACTACCTGATGGAATCAATGGAGTTGGTTATTCCTTCGGCGGCATTTACTTTGATAATGATCTTGCTGTCCATCGTAACATTAATCACCATTGTACGCCAAAAACGATTGGATCAAATCAAAAATGATTTTATTAACAACATGACCCATGAGTTTAAAACCCCCATCTCCACCATCTCATTAGCCTCTCAAATGCTAAAGGATGGTAGTGTTACCAAAACGCCACGAACACTCCAACACATATCGGGTGTTATTCAGGATGAAAGTAAGCGCTTGAGCTTTCAAGTAGAAAAAATCCTGCAAATGGCTATTTTTGAGAAGGGTAAATCAGGATTAAAACTTAAAAAAGTAGATGCCAACGAAATCATTCATAATGTCACCAATAATTTTCGAATTAAAGTTGAAAACAAACAAGGAAAAATTATTGAACGTTTAGAAGCAAAAACCAGCAATATTATTGTTGATGAAGTGCATTTTACCAATGTTATTTATAACTTGCTCGACAACGCTGTTAAATACCGTATGGGAGCTCCGGTTCTATATGTAAAGACCTGGAACAAAAACAATGGTATTGTTATATCTGTTAAGGATAATGGCATGGGTATATCAAAGGATAACCTAAAACGAATTTTTGAAAAATTTTACCGCGTTCCAACTGGGAATGTTCACAATGTAAAAGGATTTGGACTGGGTCTGGCATATGTCAAAAAAATCATAGAAGACCATGGCGGTCAAATTTCTGTTGAGAGTGAAGCAAATGTTGGCACAAAGTTTGACATCTTCTTACCGCTAAAACAAACTAAAGAATGGAAAAAGAATATAAAATTCTCCTAACCGAAGACGACGAAAACTTAGGAATGCTTTTAAGAGAATACCTTCAGGCAAAGGGATTCGAAACAGATTTATTACCTGATGGCGAAGAAGGTTATAAAGCATTTATGGCCAAAAAATATGACCTGTGTATTTTGGATGTTATGATGCCCAAGAAAGACGGATTTTCTTTGGCTAAGGACATACGTATGGTGAATACCGATGTACCCATCATCTTTCTTACCGCCAAATCTTTAAAAGAAGATATTTTCCAAGGATTTAAAATTGGTGCTGATGATTATTTGACAAAACCCTTCAGCATGGAAGAACTCCTTTTCCGTCTGGAAGCCATTTTAAGACGTACCAAAGGTGGTAATGCTGCTCAGGAATTCTATCAGTTGGGTAAATATAAATTTGATACCCAAAAGCAACAATTAATTGAAGGTGATGCCACCATCAAACTGACGACAAAAGAGTCTGAGCTCTTGAAGTTGCTTTGCACCAATGCCAATAAAGTATTGGAGCGTAATTTTGCGCTAAAAACCATTTGGGTTGATGACAACTATTTTAATGCGCGAAGCATGGATGTTTACATTACTAAGTTGAGAAAACATCTAAAAGATGAACCGAGTGTTGAAATTATCAATGTACACGGAAAAGGCTACAAGCTGGTTATGTAATCAGCCTAAAATATATACAAAAAGAAAGCCGCTCTACATTTTGCAGAGCGGCTTTTTAATTATCTTCACCTGATTAATCAAGTTTCAATACAGCCAGAAAGGCTTTCTGGGGAACTTCTACATTACCCACTTGCTTCATGCGTTTCTTTCCTTTTTTCTGTTTTTCAAGCAACTTACGCTTACGCGAGATATCACCACCATAACATTTCGCAGTTACATCTTTACGAACGGCTTTCACTGTTTCACGAGCAATAATTTTTGCGCCAACCGCTGCCTGAATGGCGATGTCAAATTGTTGACGCGGAATCAGCTCCTTCAACTTCTCACACATACGACGCCCAAATGTCTGAGCGTTGTCAAAGTGAATAAGCGAAGATAAGGCATCTACACTCTCACCATTAAGCAGAATATCGAGACGAACCAATTTAGCAGCCCTAAAACCAATAGGATGATAATCGAATGACGCATATCCTTTGGAGATACTCTTTAGCTTATCATAGAAATCAAACACAATTTCAGCCAATGGCATGTCAAATTCCAAATCCACCCGGTCTGAAGTGAGGTAATGCTGCTTCATCAACTCCCCCCGTTTACCTAAGCAGAGTGACATGATACTACCTATATATTCAGACTTAGTAATAACAGAAGCCCTGATATAAGGTTCTTCTACTTTTTCCAGGATGGTTGGTTCAGGTAGCTCAGAAGGCGTATGCACATCCAAAACATCCCCTTTTTTGGTATGAGCAATATAAGGAACGTTAGGAACCGTGGTAATAACTGCCATGTCAAATTCGCGATCCAAACGCTCCTGAATAATCTCCATGTGTAGTAAGCCTAAAAAGCCACAACGAAAACCAAAACCAAGAGCAGCCGATGATTCAGGTTCATAGGTCAGCGAGGCATCATTCAGCTGAAGTTTTTCCATCGAAGCGCGCAGATCCTCATAATCTTCAGCATCTATCGGATAAACCCCGGCAAACACCATTGGTTTAACTTCTTCAAATCCGCCAATGGCCTCCTTACAAGCATTTTTCACGTGAGTAATGGTATCGCCCACTTTCACCTCTTTACTCGTTTTGATACCTGAGATGATATACCCAACATCACCAGTTTTTAAAACTTTACGAGGTTCCATTGTTAAACGCAATACGCCAACTTCGTCAGCTACATATTGTTTTCCAGTAGCAGCGAATTTAACGAGATCCCCTTTTGCGATTTCGCCATTCACTACTTTGAAGTAAGCAATTATACCCCTGAAAGAATTATAAACAGAATCGAATATTAAACATTGTAATGGTGCATTAGACTCTCCTACCGGATGAGGAATACGATCCACAATCCCAGCCAAAATATCATCTACTCCTTCTCCGGTTTTCCCACTTGCACGAATGATCTCCTCCCGATCACAGCCAATCAAATCTATAATTTGATCTTCTACCTCTTCGGGCATTGCATTGGGCAAATCCATTTTATTCAAAATCGGAATGATGGTCAAATCATTTTCAATAGCCTGATACAAATTAGATATGGTTTGCGCTTGTATCCCTTGTGTTGCATCAACAATCAACAAGGCCCCTTCACAAGCCGCAATAGAACGCGATACTTCATAAGAGAAATCCACGTGTCCCGGCGTATCAATCAGGTTTAAGACATACGGTTCCCCATTCAGCTCATAATCCATCTGAATCGCATGACTCTTAATGGTGATCCCCCGTTCCCGTTCCAGATCCATATCATCCAGTACCTGTGCCTGTGCATCCTTCTCAGAAACCGTTTCTGTATACTCTAACAACCTATCTGCCAATGTACTCTTCCCATGATCAATGTGGGCAATAATACAAAAGTTACGTATATTTTTCATGTACAATACTTTTCTTTTCTATCGATCTGAAGGCACTTATTAAATCAGGTACTTTCAGATTTGCAAAGATACTCATTTCCATCAATTTTATTAATAACTTAGGCTGACAGAAAGTATTTAAGGAGTGATATTCATAGGGTAATTCCAATTAATTATCACATGAAAATTGTTATCCATCATTTTTACGGATGCATTTTACCACAGTACCCGCCATTATTTCTACCTTTATACTTAGAAACATCGTTTATCATGCAAAACATTGTAGTTACCGGCTGTGCAGGTTTTATCGGATCGCACTTATGTGAAGAGTTACTGAAACTTAAGTATAATATCATCGGCATTGACAACTTCGATCCCTTTTATCCCAGAGAGATAAAAGAATCGAACCTGCATCAACTTCTCGGAAATTCGAACTTTACTTTCATTGAAGCTGATTTAACAAACCTTGAGAGCTGTATAAATCACATCAATCAAACTGAAGTAGTTATTCATTTAGCTGGGAAAGCCGGTGTTCGCCCTTCAATTGACCATCCTGAATTATACATAGATCATAATATTATTGCAACAAAAAATGTACTTGAGGCCATGCGAAAAAATAGCATCTCCAAAATGCTATTTGCCAGCTCATCTTCAGTTTATGGAAATAACCCCAAGACACCCTGGAGTGAATCTTTAAACGTAGATAATCCCATATCCCCATACGCATTTAGCAAAAAATCATGTGAATTATTGAATCACACCTACCATCACCTCTATAATCTGGATATTCTTAATTTGAGATTTTTCACAGTTTTTGGACCAAGACAACGACCCGACCTGGCCATTCACAAATTTGTTAAGCTAATTGAAAATGGCGAAGAAATAACCATGTACGGTGATGGGAACACGTCTCGCGACTATACCTATGTAAAAGATACCTGCAATGGCATCATTAAAGCTTTGGAGTACATAACAATTAACGAGAATGTATTTGATACACTTAATTTGGGACACCACCATCCGGTTAAACTGAAAGATTTAATTAGGATGATTGGTGATGCAACAAGAATATCTCCAAAAATTAAACAATTACCCATGCAACCAGGGGATGTTGATATTACTTATGCCGACATTTCTAAGGCCCAAAAGCTTTTGGGATATTGTCCAAAAACAGAAATGAAAGATGGGTTAAGAGAGTTTGTAAAATGGTACCGACAAACACAAATCACCCAAGAAATATAAAGAAACAAAAAAGGGAACCGAAATGGTTCCCTTTTTTAATATTATAATGAGTGAATGATTACATCATTCCTGGCATTCCACCACCCATTCCACCACCCATTGGCGGCATAGCAGGAGCTTCTTCTTGCTCTTCAACTAACACGCACTCGGTAGTTAAGAACATACCAGCGATAGAAGCAGCATTCTCCAAAGCAATACGGGTTACTTTAGCCGGATCAATTACACCACTTTCGAATAGGTTTTCGAAACGATCGAAGCGGGCATTATATCCGAAGTCACCTTTTCCTTCTTCCACTTTGTGTACGATAACTGCACCTTCTTTACCTGCATTGAATACGATCTGACGCAATGGCTCCTCAATAGCACGCTTAACGATCTCTACACCCGTTGTTTCATCTTCGGTTTCACCAGTTAATCCATCCAATGAGCTAATCGCACGAATATATGCTACACCACCTCCAGGAACGATACCTTCTTCTACTGCCGCACGTGTTGCACTCAAAGCATCATCCACCCGGTCTTTTTTCTCTTTCATCTCCATTTCAGAAGCTGCACCTACATACAATACAGCAACACCACCAGCTAACTTAGCCAAACGCTCTTGCAATTTCTCTCTGTCATAGTCAGAAGTTGTGTTCGCAATTTGAGCTTTAATTTGGTTCGCACGTGCATCAATAGCTTCTTTAGAACCTACACCATTAACGATGGTTGTATTTTCTTTATCGATCGCTACCTTTTCAGCCTGACCCAGCATTTCTAAAGTCGCGTTCTCCAACTTCAATCCAGTCTCTTCAGAGATCACAGTACCACCAGTCAATACAGCGATATCCTGCAACATCTCTTTGCGACGATCACCGAAACCAGGAGCCTTTACAGCAGCTACTTTCAAAGATCCTCTCAAACGGTTCACTACTAAAGTAGCCAATGCTTCACCATCTACATCTTCAGCAATGATCATCAAAGGACGGCCTGCTTGAGCTGTAGCTTCCAACACTGGAAGAAGGTCTTTCATGGTAGAGATTTTCTTATCGTGGATAAGAATCATTGGATTCTCCAGATCAGCTTCCATCTTTTCAGTATTGGTCACAAAATATGGAGAAATGTATCCACGGTCGAATTGCATACCTTCCACAACTTCAACAGTTGTTTCAGTACCTTTTGCTTCTTCAACAGTAATCACACCCTCTTTACCCACTTTTTCCATGGCTAAAGCAATCAGCTTACCGATCTCATTATCGTTATTTGCTGAAATACTTGCAACTTGCTCAATCTTTTCACTGTGCTCGCCAACTTCTTTTGACTGCTCTTTAATACTGCCTACAACAGTACGTACCGCTTTGTCAATCCCTTTTTTCAATTCCATTGGGTTGGCACCAGCCGTTACGTTTTTCACACCAACGTTAATGATAGACTGCGCCAAAACGGTAGCAGTAGTTGTTCCATCACCAGCATCATCACCAGTTTTAGAAGCCACCTCTTTTACCATTTGCGCACCCATATTAGCGTAAGGATCAGCTAATTCAACTTCCTTAGCTACCGATACCCCATCTTTAGTGATGGCAGGCGCACCAAATTTTTTATCAATAACAACGTTTCTTCCTTTAGGACCTAAAGTTACTTTTACAGCATTGGCCAACTCGTCAACACCTTTCTTAAGCAAGTCACGAGCTTCGATATCAAATTTTATTTCTTTAGCCATATTATAATTTTTTTATTCTATTTCGGGAATTCAATTAAAGAATATACAATACATCAGTTTGAGAAATCAATAAATAGTCTTCACCATCAATTGACAACTCTGTACCAGAATATTTACCATATAAAACCACATCACCAACTTTTACTTCCATTGGTTCATCAGCTTTGGCTTCACCAGCTAATACAACCTGACCTTGCAATGGTTTTTCTTTTGCTGAATCAGGAATAATAATTCCACTTACGGTTTTTTCTTCAGCGGCTTGTGGCTTTACCAAAATCTTTCCGGCTAGAACCTTTCCTTTTAATTCTGACATATCTATTTTAATTTAAATGATTAAACAATTACAATTATTTGATTGGGGTTTGAACAGAAAGTATGCCAAACCAATTTACAACTTTTTTTCAGGTAAAACACAGTCATTTTTACAGTAACCTGTCAAAACAACACGCATTCAAATTGATTTAGTTCGTTGATTACAAACAAAAAAAAGAGTGTCAGACTGTACCTGACAGTCTGACACTCTCTATCTTTTTAAGAATATTATCTTATTCTTGGTCTTCTGTAGTCTCTGTATTATTCTCTTCCCCTTGAGCTGGTGCTGGAAAAACACCTGGCTGCTCAGTTTGAGTAGGCTGCATACTATCCAATTTTTCATCAATCATGGCACCTCTTTGCTCATCTTTCGGTAAAAACATTACTGCCACAAATGCTAATACCATCAGAGAACCGGCTAAAGTCCAGGTTGCTTTTTCAAGAAAATCAGTGGTTTTACGAACACCCATCATTTGGTTTGAAGCAGAGAAATTAGAAGCTAAACCGCCTCCTTTTGAATTCTGAACCAAAACGATAAGAACAAGTAGTATGCTGACAATAATAGTCAGTATCGAGATAAACGAATACATAGTTCTATTTTTTATTGTTGATAATTAATTTTTCTAATTCATTAATTTGATTCGCAAAGTAAGTATTTTTTTCGGGATATTTCAAACGTAACTTTTCGAATATACTGATGGCTTTGCGGTAATGCTTTTGCTTAATGTAGATACTTGCCAGTGTTTCGGACATCAAATCATCGCTATCATTCGTTGCAGAAGCTACCTGATCGCTAATTGAAGAAGGTTTCTCATCTGGCTTTCCAGCCGGAATGATACGCGACCGTTCCATCGTCAAAAAATTATCAATAATCTGTTGACTACGTTTTTGAACCGGCTTTGCTTCCGGTAGTATCTCTTGTTGAATTGGCACATGCTGTAACATATTTAACCAATCTGAAAAAGATCTGTTTTCTTCTGTCACCTCATGATAAGTAAAGCCTTCAGATAATTGATAACCGGTGGTCTCCGGGGTATCATAATCCAGCAAGTCAGCACCCTCTATTTCCAGATCATCAGGTGTATCGGTTATCCCCGGTGTCTCACCTTTAATTACCGGAATCGAAAAATCAACATTCGTTCCTTCACCCGTTTGATACACATCACTAGACTGAAAATACTCGGAAACCGATTTAACTTTAGTCGAAATACCAACAGAAGATGTTGAAGAAACAGAAGCTTCAGCCTCATTTTGACCGTCATCCATGTTCACATCAACCTCATCCCTAGCATTACTATCAACCGGCAAAATGTTCTGTGCTTTAGATTCAGTCTGGTCTATTAAAGCTTCTTCCAATTTCTTCTCATCTCTTTCAACCGGTTTGTGAATTAAATCAAATAACCGCGCTCGGTCCGGAATATGCGCTGCAGCCATCTTTAATTCACTGTTATACCTGACATGATCAAGCATATGCAGATTTTTGACCAACAGCATCCGCCCCACCTGAAACCATGGATACTCTGTCACAATTTCAGTCAATGACTGAAGTGTTTCCTTATCCAAATCTTCAGGATGATTGAGCAAGTCAAAAAAATGTGATTTATTCATCTATAAAGTATCGTGCTACTGTTATTAGGTATTGACCTCAGTTAAACTTACTACCCTTCTGCTAAATTGCAATGGCAGAATAATCCCAGTAAAATGGAATCCGAATATTACCAGTCTGAAAATGTCTTATTAAAGATATTCTCTGTTATTTCTTCAATAATTTCCCCCACATATTCTTCCTCCACATCATTGATATTGAGAGATGAATCAAACTCTCGGAAAGCTGAAAAAGAAGACTCCCAATTGACCTTCGGATCTTTATAGTTTTTATACCTTACTTTTACTGTAACAGTCAAACGTGTCATGGCAGATAATGCATCCGCCTGAATCGCCATTGGTCGTACAGTATACCCTGTAATCTCCCCGGAAAAATCCACATCTCCCGTTCCATTTTTCAAAATCAAGCGGGATTCCTGCGTAACCCGATCTTTTAACCCTTCCGTAAAATTCTGACTTAAGGTAGGATTAATCAGAGGCGCTCGATTCTCGAAATATTGCACCGAGAAATTATTGATATTATCCGGGATGGAAGCTCCACTCATGGTTACATTGATGGAACATCCTCCCAGCAGAGTGGCTAATATTACAACGGCTAATAGATTTATGTATTTCATTTTATCCTTCTATCTGATATTCTTTAATTTTTCGATACAATGTACGTTCTGAAATACCCAATTCCTGAGCCGCTTGTTTTCGTTTTCCATTGTACTTCTCCAATGCTTTTTGAATCATTTCTATTTCTTTATCGGCCAAAGACAGTGATTCTTCTACAAATTCTTCTGTGTCCTGAATACCCTCTTCTACATCCGGGGCAGAATATTGAACAGGTGCCGTTTTATTGGATGGTACAAATTCACCTTCTTCTGTCTGATATAGCTTTTGAATAATGTGGGCATGTTCTTCCTGCATACTGGCGCTACCACCTTCCATGATTTCCAACACCAACTTTTTCAGGTCGTTCATATCCTTTTTCATATCAAACAACACCTTATACAAGATCTCACGTTCCGTACTAAAACTGGCATCCTCACCGGATTTATTACCAACAATCGCCGGCAAATTCTCGCCAATTTGAGATGGCAAATATCCTCTCAAACTGTCTGCATCAATTTCACGTCGCTGCTCAATGACAGATATTTGTTCCGTAATATTTTTTAACTGCCGGATATTCCCCGGCCAGCGATAACGCATTAACATCTCTTTACCTTCATCATTTAACCGGATAGCCGGCATACGGTATCGATCTGCAAAATCATTGGAAAATTTACGAAACAACAAGTAAATATCTTCAGAGCGGTCTCGCAATGGAGGTATTTTAATTGGCACACTACTTAATCGGTAATAAAGATCTTCCCGAAATTTACCTTCTTTAATGGCACTCTCCATTTGCACATTGGTAGCAGCCACCACTCGCACATCCGTTTTTATCACTTTGGATGAGCCCACTTTAATAAATTCGCCGGTTTCCAACACCCTCAACAAACGCACTTGCGTAGACAAAGGCAATTCCCCAATCTCATCTAAAAAAATAGTCCCGCCATTAGCTTCCTCAAAATACCCCTTACGGTCGGAAAGAGCTCCGGTAAAAGCGCCTTTTTCATGTCCAAATAATTCAGAGTCTATGGTTCCTTCCGGGATGGCACCACAGTTAACAGCAATATATGGTCCATGTTTACGCGCACTATATGTATGAATAATCTGAGGAAATGACTCTTTACCCGTTCCACTTTCACCAGTAATCAAGACCGAAAGATCAGTGGGTGCCACTTGAACAGCAACATCAATAGCCCGATTCAGCCCAAAAGCATTACCTATAATCCCAAATCGTTGTTTGATTTGTTGTACATCCATGTGAACTGCTATTTTTTCAGGTTTACCTGACAAAGTTACAATTCTCATGCTTTTTTTTAGAAAATTGATAAAAGTATTTTCCTGAGGCTACCCAGCTAAGAAATATCTTTTAAATTTACAAGTACTATATGCGAGGTAAATGAATACGCAATTGATACTCGGATGGATTCCGGCACACAACAAATTCGCACACTTTCCAGGTAACCCATTTGTCGCACTGGTTAAACCCAATGACGCCAAAGATCATTTGGATTTTTAAGCTTGTGAAAAACGGATATCGCATTGCAGTAAAATGAAGCATTAAGCAAAACTATCTCTGATAATACACCTGAGAACCATAAAAACTGACTAAATCAAGACTAATTTAAAAACCATGAATACACCTAACCTAACTCAAAACGACACCTGGCTGAAACCATTTGAATCGGATATTATATCACAACATGTACGTTTTAAAGACAAACTGGATGAGATAGAACAGTTTTCAGGAAACCTGAAAACATTCGCCAGCAGGCATCATTATTTTGGTCTGCACCAAACAACCGATGGGTGGATTTTTAGAGAATGGGCACCCAATGCCACCTCTATTTTTATAACCGGTGATTTCACAAATTGGCAACTTCTAGAATCCTTTAAGCTAAATCGATTGGAAGATGGCATTTGGGAATTAAAATTACCTATCCAAGCTATTAAACATGGTGAAAAATTCAAACTCCATTTATTTTGGGATGGTGGCAATGGCTATCGTCTTCCTTCTTATGCCAACAGAGTGATTCAAGATAACGAAACACTGGTTTATGATGCACAGGTATGGGCGCCACAATCAAATCATGTTTGGCAAGATCAGACTTTTCAACCAACAACTGATATGCCCATCATCTATGAAGCTCACATCGGCATGTCATCAGAAGATGAAAAGGTAACCAGCTTCAAAGAGTTTACCAAAAACACTCTTCCCAGAATAAAAGAACTTGGCTATAACACCATCCAGTTGATGGCCATTCAAGAGCATCCCTATTATGGCAGTTTTGGATACCACGTGTCGAATTTCTTTGCCGTTTCATCCCGCTTTGGTACACCCGAAGAATTAAAACAACTCATTGACACCGCTCATCAAATGGGTTTAACCGTTATCATGGATATTGTCCATTCACATTCCGTTAAAAATGAACTGGAAGGTCTCAGCTTATTCGATGGAAAAGACGATCTGTATTTCTACAGTGGCGAAAAAGGACTGCATCCGGCCTGGGATAGTCGTTGTTTCAATTATGAAAAGATGGAAGTCTTACAGTTCCTGCTATCAAACTGTGCCTATTGGCTGGAAGAATTTCATTTTGACGGGTACCGGTTTGATGGAGTAACCAGCATGTTATACCATGACCATGGCCTCGGCAAGAATTTTGTCGAATACGCCGACTATTTTTCCGGTGCCACAGATCCCCACGCCTTAACCTATCTAACGCTGGCCAACCACTTAATACACCATATTAAACCATCAGCTTTAACCATTGCTGAAGAAATGAGCGGCTATCCGGGCATCGCCGGGAAAATTGAAGCAGGTGGCATCGGCTTTGATTATCGTTTATCGATGGGCATACCCGATTTCTGGATCAAACTCATTAAGGAACAGGCGGATGAAAACTGGAATGTCGCACAAATCTACCATGAGCTGTCGCAACATCGGGTCGAAGAAAAAACCATCTCCTATGCAGAGTCACATGATCAGGCTCTTGTAGGTGATAAAACCATTATTTTCCGATTAGCGGATAAAGATATGTATGAAAAGATGGCCATACATACGCCAAGCATAAAAGTTGATCGGGCAATTGCGTTACATAAAATAATCCGCTTAATTACTCTCGGAACAAGTCCGGGTGGTTATCTTAATTTCATGGGAAATGAATTTGGACATCCTGAATGGATCGATTTTCCTCGCGAAGGCAATAACAATTCCTACCATTATGCCCGTCGGCAGTGGTCTTTAGCCGATCATCCGGATTTAAAGTATCAATACCTTCAAGCTTTTGACAAAGGTATGATTCACTTGGCGCAAACTACAAATTTCACTTCTTCACCCAATAATCAACACCTTTCCAATGAAATGGATCAGGTTCTGGCATTTTCAAGGGGCGATTTTTTGTTTGTTTTCAACTTCAGTCCGGATCGCTCATATACGGATTATGGCATACCGGCATCACCCGGAAAATATGAACTGGTACTTTGCACCGACGAATCAGCGTATGGTGGATTTGATCGCATAGACAAAACCCATATGTATTATTCTCAAAAGTTACCTTTGAATGCAAAGCAACATCAATTGTTACTCTATCTACCAGCTCGAACGGGGGCTGTTTATGAAAAGAAACACATACGAAGTGTCTATTAAAGTATTACCGTTTACTAATCAAAATGCGCCTTTAGTGCGTTTCACTTCTAAACGCCCTTTGAATATGTATCGGCATTATTATACCAGTGAATTTGATATTTATTTGGTATAAAAGGAGGCGATCATTAAACTGACCGCCTCCTTTTATTCAAATGTGAAAAACTATTTTTGATTATCAAATGTGTAAACAACCTTAAAGGAAAGGTAAGGCTCGCTGACGTAATGACCATTTTCGTAAAAATCGACATCATGTCCTCGAAAATCATACTTGTAAGAATTAAAAATATTTGACCAGCTTAAGGTTACTCGCCAGGCTCGATCATTAAAAGCCTTATTAATAGCCAGGTTCGAATAAGCATATCCATCTTTTTTGACCTGGGCTTTCACGGTTGGGCTGTTATAGCGCACATCCCATTTCACCATCATTGAATGCGGCAATCTGAAGGTATTATTAAAACGAGAGTCCGCTTTAAACTGACTTTCATTTTTTTGATTCTGCTCAACTTCAACTTCAAGCTGATAAGCAAATAGACTAGTGGAAAGATTTGCATTCCACCACGGGAAAATATCCACTCCTGTCATTATCTCAACTCCATAACTCCAGGAAGTTCCGACATTTTCCGGTGTTGCTTCCATGATATTTTCGCTTGCTGACCGATAATAATTCTGAATAACATTCTCGGTTCGGCGCATGAATCCCTCTACAGCTACAAAATCTTTATCCCATGACCTTTTATAATTTAATTCAATCGCATCAGAAGTTGCTGGCATCAGACTCCCATTACCTGTATAGTATGAGAATGGAGATGCATACACGCGCATGGGTATTAAATTCCAATAGCTCGGTCGATTTATTCGCCGTGAATAACTGGCGGACAACTGGGTGACATCAGATAGTTTATACATGGCATGAAAACTTGGAAAGAAATCGGTAAATGTTTCCCGATCCGGAATCTCCGCCCTTCCATTCGCCTCTACATAACTGTAATCAGATTTACGTTCTGTATGTTCCACTCGCATACTCAATTGATACTTCAATTTCTGCCAACTACTTTTGAAGATGGCATATCCGGCATAAATATCCTGCTTGAAATCAACCTCCTGATCAATCGGTTCGGATGGAAACGGAAGAAAATCACCTTGCTCATCATAAGTACCGCTTGCCGAAGCCACAACCGGTATTTTCTGAGAATCAAAATTCAATCCTGTTTCCATGGTACTTTTATCGCCTAATGGACGTTTATAATCCATCTTTGCAAGAATATCAAGCTCATCGCTTTCTCTATTTTTAAAGCCTTGATAAGTGGTGACTTCATCATACTTTGTATCCTTTTGATCCTTTTCCATGTCGACCAAATAACCTGTCAACTTAAAAAAAGAAGAAAATTGATGGCTTCGCTTTTTATCAAAAGCATGCTTATAGGTTAAGGAACTCCCCCAGTGACTGTAGGTCATATCCAGGTTAGAGTTCATTCGGTAACGCTTTTCGGGCTCCACTTGAATTCCATTAACCAGCATTCGTTCCTCAATATCCCACTCCTCTTCATGATCATTTTTACAGGTAATTGGTTGAAGAAAAAAGGATACATCTACATAATCTTTATCTGAAAGATCATGATTCAGACCAAATACTAAAAAACTTGATAATGCCCCAACTTTTTTTGATTTATCTGAATGAGTGATGTAAGTCTCATTACCTTGATATACTTCCTGATACTTTTCGTAGTCATACTTACTCCGGACATCATATCCATATTTCCATAGCAGATGCCAGCCCCCCCGATCACCTTTCTTATCAACTGACAGGTTCCATTCATAGCCTTCACG
>Ga0193953_1000763_pt1 | contig 16339 bp, 9 predicted proteins | sample BB_4_MG_FD_140325 | JGI IMG/M metagenome (GOLD analysis project Ga0193953, IMG submission 140325) | Microbial mat bacterial communities from the Broadkill River, Lewes, Delaware, United States - BB_4_MG | ecosystem: Environmental > Aquatic > Freshwater > River > Microbial mats | place: USA... | reverse complement strand
TCGCTGGTGCGTTGGTTGCCAGTTTGGTGATGTCTACCGGTCGGCCAGTCATGAGTACAACGACAATGTTTTTATTCACTTCATAGATGGCTTCAAACAGTTCCAACTGCAAACCTTTTAAACGCAGGTCCGTCACACTGCGGCCTTCGCCTGATTGATAGCAATCTTCTCCAATGGCCAGCAGCACGACTTCTGATTTTTTAGCTGCCTGGATGGCTTGTGGAAAACCTGATTTATCGGTTACATTATACGTTAAGTTATCAAAAAAATTGCGCGGACTGGTCACCAAATCGCAACCTTTGGCATAGTTGATTTGAACCTTTGAATCAACAGCTTTTTTTACCCCTTCTAACAGTGAAATGGCTGAGTTGGCAACTGCTTTTGCCCGCCAATTCCCCAATGGAGAATCTTTATCATCCGCCAGAGGTCCTATCACAGCGATGGATTTAATACTTTTAGACAGTGGCAATAGCTGCTGCTCATTTTTTAATAGTACCATGGATTCCCTGGCTACTTTACGCGCTGCTTCCCGATGTTTCAATGTATAGATATTGGCTTTCTCACGTTCGGCATTGCAATAGCGATAAGGATCTTCAAATAAGCCTAAGCGATATTTAATGCGCAACACACGTTTGACGGCATCATCTACCAGTGTAATATCCACTTTTCCGTTATTCACTAATGTTTCTAAATGGCCAATGTAGGCTCGTGCTTCCATGTCCATGTCAGAACCACCTTGTAGGGCTTTCAATGCTGCTTCTTTTAAATCGGCTGCGGCACCATGGTCAATCATCTCGCCTATACTGTTCCAATCGGAGACCACAAAGCCATCAAAGTCCCATGCGCCTTTTAACAGCTCGCGCTGCAAGTAGGAGCTGGCGGTGGCTGGCACACCTTGAATGGTGTTGAAGGCATTCATAAAGGTGGCTACTCCGGCTTTCACACTGGCTTTAAAAGGTGGTAAGACGATGTTGTGAAGTGTTTCATTGCCAATTTCAACCGAATTATAATCACGGCCTGATTCAACAAATGCATAAGCAGCAAAGTGTTTGGCGCAAGCGGCAATAGAGAATTCGGAGGATAAGTCTTCCCCCTGAAAGCCATTGACACGTGCTGCTGCAAAGACAGAGGCTAAATAGGGATCTTCACCCGCTCCCTCCATCACACGGCCCCAGCGCGCATCACGACCCACATCCATCATGGGGGCAAAAGTCCAGTGCAGTCCGGCTGCTGCCGCTTCTTTCGCGGCAATAGAAGCCGATAAATGAGCTAGTTCTGGATTCCAGGAGGCGGATTCGCCCAATGGAATGGGAAACATGGTTTGATAGCCATGAATCACGTCATAGCCAAAAATTAGCGGAATTCCCAAACGGCTGTTTTCAACAACAAACTTCTGGGCCGTATAGGTTTGTTCGCTGCCCGTGACATTGAGCATGGAGCCCACTTTACCTTCTTTGAGGTGCTGCAGTTGATTTTGAATGGCTTCATCTTTGGGTGCCGGTCCGGTCATCTCCCAGCGTCCGGTGTATTGATTGAGCTGGCCTACTTTTTCAGTAAGTGTCATTTTAGCCAGTAATTCACTTATAAATTGTTCTTCCTCATTCAAGCTCTCCTGAGGAGGATATGAGCAAGCTGTAAAAACAAAGAACATGGGGATAATTAATGATGCTAATTGTTTCATTATAGTTAGATTATTGCGATGATTTAATAGCATAGCCTCTAGACTATCCGTGTTTATATGCTGATGATCGTTACTTTGAATTTGTGAGTGATCCAGGAATAGGGCATTGGACTTCTGTTCCTATAAATAGCAGGATTCTCAAATACATTCTTTGTTGAAAAAAAGGCTACCACGATCAGGTAGCCTTTTAGTAGTATTTCAAAACAAAAGAATTGATTAATTATATCCAGGATTTTGGTCTTCGATGGAAATGCCAGGATTCAGATCAATTTCACGTTTGGGAATAGGGAATAGCTCATGTTTGTTGACTTCGAACCCACGAGTGCTTAATTCTGTTGCAGCTTTGCCCCAACGAACTAAATCTCCAAAACGATGGCCTTCAAAAGCTAGTTCAAGGCTTCTTTCGTTCACGATGAACTCAAATAAATTATCACCAGTAAGGTTTTCCCAGGCTGAGTGATCATCAAATCCGGCTCGTTCCCTAACTTCCTTAATCAAAGGAATGGCACTACCATCTTGGTTATCTTTATTGTAGGCTTCAGCGGCCATCAGTAATACATCGGCGTACCGAATAAGCTTAAAAGGCGTGCTCCAGTTGACTTCAGTAACAGGAGGGCCAGTTTCAGAAGGTCTAGTACAATATTTTAATCGTATGTAACCTTCATAGGCATCCCAATTGTTGTTTCCGCCGGGATTGTTAACTTCTCCTCCTGCTGTCTCGAAATCAGCTTCGGAAATAACGGATGTAATTGCTCTTTCTGCTCCGGCTTCAGCATTTAATAGATCACCAAATTTTTTGGTCGGTACATTAAAACCCCATCCATTCGTATATCCAATGACATCCAGATTGTTAAAGGAATCATCACCGCGAGGGCCCATTAATTGAACCAGGAAGTTGGATTCTGCTGTTCCATCCCAGGGACCTCCCCAATCATGACTATTTTGACTGGTATACATCACTTCAAAAAGTGTTTCTACACCTGCTCGTTCTTCTTTTAACCAGATAGTTCCATAATCAGGGGTTAATGAATATTCATCAGAAGTAATAACCTGGTTAAAGGCCTGATGGGCCAAGGTGTATTCTTGCTGATATAAATGAACTTTACCCAATAGTGCTTGAGCTGCTCCTTTGGATATTCTATATTTTTCTTCTAACGGAAGATCACTTTTTAAAGGCAATTCGTCGATGGCGTCTTGCAGATCCGATTCAATATGACCATATATATCCGATTTGGATACACGTGGTAATTCAACGGTCAATTGACCAGCCGGTAGTTCGGTATAGTAAGGGACATCACCCCACATGGTTACCAACTCAAAGTAAGCATAAGCTCTAAAGAATTTTGCTTCTGCAATAATATGGTCTTTAATTGACACATCCTCAGATATCTTGTTAATGATGTTATTTGAGGAATTAACAATTCTATAAAATGAATGCCATACATCGGTTATAGCAGGGTTATCATACTCCAGTGTGAAATTATTTAATTGTTGAAGTTTGGGCTGATCAGCAGATGATCCTCCACCTGTATTGACATCATCACCAGGTAAAACTTTAGCAAAGAATATACTGGACCAATCACCATAGTTATTATAACCGACAGAAAGATAATCGTACACACCGATAATAGCCAATTCTGCTTCTTCTTCAGTGGTCAGGTAGTCTTCGCTTGCAAATCGTCCTATTGGGTCTTTTTCCAGGACATCGTCAGAACAAGCTACCAGAAAAATCACCAACAGAAGTGAAATATATTTATATGCTATTTTTTTCATTTCTTCTAGTCTTAATGGGTTAGAAATTAACAGATAAACCAAACATTACTTTTTTGGTTGTTGGGTATAATCCTTTATCAATACCTTGTCGGTTGTCTTCGTCACTACCGGCTTCTGGATCCATTCCTTCATATTTTGTAAAGGTGAAGTAGTCATCCAGTGAAACATAAGCTCGCACACGTTCTAAACCAACTTTAGAAATAATAGACTTAGGTAAGGTGTATCCCAATTGAATTTGTTTAATACGTAAATAGGAAGCATCCTGAACAACCAAATCACTGCGATAGATATAATCACTTTCGTTATCTGGTTTTGGCATACTTGCATTATCACCCGGACCCGTCCAACGGTCAGTATAGAAGAACTTAGGTTTATTAGTCAACTTACGGTCTGTGCGGAACCATGCCATGAATACTTCATTTCCAGCCATCCCTTGCATAAACATATTGAAATCAAGGTTTTTATATTCTAAATTGAAAGTGGCACCATATAATAGGTCAGGATGTGGATCACCTAGATAGGTCTGATCAGAAGCAGTGATTTCACCATCATTATTGACATCTACAACAATTGGTTCTCCTGTGGCTTCATCTATTCCATTTGTTTTATAACCTTTGAAATACCAAATGGGTTGCCCCTGTTCGAACCAGGTCATATCATAACCGCGAACATTAGCTCCTGCCACTGTGGTATTGTTTCTCACATAGGTGACTTCGTTTTTTAATGTAGATAAATTCAAAGTAACACCATACTTTAATCCACCTGATGTTGAATTACGATAGCCTGTTTCAAACTCCCATCCTTGGTTTTCAACCGTTCCAATATTATCCGAAGGGTACTCATAAACACCCATAGAGCCTTGGAGCATTGGATTGAAAATAAGGTCTTTCGTTATCTTTTTATAATAATCAACCGAGAAGGTCAATTTACTGCTGAACGCCCTAAGGTCAATACCAATGTTTGTTTGTTCGGAACGTTCCCAGCCCATTGCACTGTTGGTTGGACTTTCAATGCGGGCACCCTGACTGAGTACTTCAGATTCGTTGGGATACATAATTCCTTCAGATGTCCAGAATTCTTTGTCAGCAAATGGTGTTACATTTAAGATACTACCGTTTTGTCCCCAACTGGCACGCACTTTCAGATAGTCAATATTTTCAACTGACCAGAAGTCTTCTTCAGATAACAACCAACCTCCGGATACAGCCGGGAAGGTACCCCATCTATTGTCTGAAGGCAAAACGCTGGCACCATCACGACGTAAGGAAGCTTCCAGCATGTATTTACCAGCATAGTTATAACTTAACCGACCGAAGTAAGATACTTTCGTATTCTCTTCTAAAGTTCCGCCAACTCGATTCGTATTTTTTTCAACAGAGTAGTCGTGGTAAGCGTATTGTGAACCTTGTTTTGGCATTTGCGATTTAAGGTAGTAATTAGGATGAGTATACTCTTCGTACGACATACCTACTAAACCTGTTATGTCGTGGTTATTAATTTTTTTATTATACGAAGCGAAGTTTTCCCATAGTACCTTGTAATATTTGTCTATATCATCTTCCACAATATTGGTGCTGTTACTTCTCTCAGATGAGAAATAATATTTGGGCGACCACCTGTTTCGTGTCACATAAGTTAATTCCAATCCTGCACGAGATGTGATGTTTAAGCCTTCTATTGGTTTAAGGGTTCCATAGAATGAGGCCAGTAGTTTATCGGTTTTGTATGTGTCATTGGTGTTTTCAATGAAAGCGACAGGATTCGATGTTTCCCCGGTTACAAATCGATTGAGGCCATAATATTGACCTTTTGAATTTTGCAGAGGTGTATTACCCTCATCAATGATATCCTGAATACGACTCATGTCTGATTCTATTACCGGCGTATAGGGATCCATTAATAATGCACTGTTAACAATGGAGCGGTATTCATCATCCTCAGGTAAGGCATCTCGTTTTGAGTGAGAGAAGTTCAGGTTATTACCTACTTCTAACCACTTTTTCATTTCATGTTTGGTGTTGATTCGGAAAGTAAAACGCTCAAATCTGGCATCTTCACCTCCAATGGCTCCATCTTGTTTCAAATAAGAGCCTGATAACAGGTAGGTTGACTTATCATTCCCACCTGAAAAGCTGAGGTTGTGGCGCTGCATAGGAGCGGCCTCTGAAATTTCATCTAACCAGTCTGTATCATAATTTTCACCGGCAGGAGGGGTCACTGTTTCGCCAGCCTCTTCCATAAAGGTCTTGTACTGGGCAGCATTCATCATTTCAGCATTGGTAGATAAGGTTTGAACACCGTACTGGAAGTTATACTGAATCTGGGTTTTTCCTTTTTTACCACTCTTGGTGGAGATTAACACAACACCATTGGCACCCTCAGTTCCATAGATGGCCGCAGAAGCCGCATCCTTCAATATCTCCATAGAGGCAATATCATTGGGATCCAAATCATCGATGCCACCGGTTTTCATACCGTCCACAATGTAAAGTGGATTACTATTGCCGTTTGAACCTGTTCCGCGAATACGAATCTTGACACCGGCACCCGGTGCTCCGGATGTTGGCAGAACGGCTACACCAGCGGTGCGACCTTGTATAGCATGCTCCACACGACCATTGGATACTTTTTCAAGTTCCTCGGCCTTCACAGATGAGATCGCTGCCGTTACCACACTTTTTTTCTGAACACCGTATCCCACAACAACTACTTCATCCATGTCAAAGGCTTCTTCCACAAGCGTGATGTTGATAGTAGACCGGCCGGCTACTTGAATTTGTTGTTTTTGATAGCCCACAAAAGAGAAGTTTAATATGGCATCACCACTTTGTACAGTGATGATGTAAGTTCCATCTACCGCCGTAATGGTACCGTTCATGATATTATCTTCTTCAACAATTGTGACTCCCGGAATCGGGTCACCCATCTCATCAGTGACCATACCAGTTACTTTAAACTTATCTTGCTGAATGGTCGCATTTACTAAATTGGCTGGTGTAGTTAAAATAATTTGTTGATCGATAATCCGGTAATTAATACCAGCGCTTTCGAACAATTGATCCAGCACTTCTTCAATGGTTTGATTATTCACATTCAGTGAAACGATTTGATCACTATCGATGAGTTCTTGGTTGTAAAGAAAGGTGAAATTTGTGTTTTGTTCAAGTTCGTCAAGGATATGCGCTACAGTTGCATTATCTTTTGTCATCGTAACTTTCGTATCCTGCGAAAAGGAGTCTGAGGCCCATAATTGGGAGGCACCGATCAGTAGAAGAACAAGTATCATTCTCATACGTAGATAGATTTTTTTGAAGGCATGACAATCCCATGCCCACATTTGTGGATTTTTTTTCATAAATTTGAAATGTTAGAGTAAAACAAATATTTATAGGAGAATCAGGAAGGTGGAGCTTCCCGTTCTCCTTTTTTTATTTCGTATGCATCATCTTAAGAATAATTTTTTTACGTGTCAATGTACCGTCATTCATTTTTTTACTATCTATAATATCAAAATCAATGGGTGAGCTCATTTTAAGTAAGCGTAAAACTTCAGGTAACGTTTCATTTTTAAAGGTGGCCCGAAACCGATAATCATTCAATGTTTCATCATCATCTAAAACAACATCTACATTGTACCAACTGCTTAATTTTAGAGCCAGTTCACTCATGTTATCTCCTCTGAAAACCAGACGTCCTTCTTTCCAGTTAACATGTTTGTCTACAGTAACTTTATCTACAGTTATAATTTTTTTGTGACGGTCAAAAATTAATCTTTGACCAGGCAGTAATATGGTTGGAGCCGTTTGGCCTTCGAACGAAAACTTCACTTTGCCACTTTCTAATATGACCTCTGTAATTGATTCATTGGGCCACATATTCACATTGAAACGGGTTCCTAAAACTACTACCTTGGCGTCTGTACCAGTAACTACGAAAGGGTTTAACGGATCATGGCTTACATCAAAGAAACCCTCTCCACTGAGTTGCACCAATCGATGAGTGAAATCTACAGGATATTGCAGGGTGGATCCACCATTTAGCCATCCAGATGAACCATCAGGTAAGGTAAATTGAACGCGAGCACCTATTGGGGCAATTATTTGAGCCATGGCGGATGGTGATTCAACAAAATAGCAACTGTAATATCTGAACCCAACCATAAAAAGCAGAGGTAGCATTACCGCAGCTGCCGTTGTCGCAATAAAGCGCAAAATCCGTTTCTGATTTGATTTTCGTGGATTTTGCTGTTGCGTGTTTATTTCATAATTAAGTTGATACTGGATGCGCTTCAGATTTGCCTGGTTTTGTTCATCACCGGCAGTATTCTCCCAATCTTGGGCAAGCAGTTCCTGCATTTCAGGGAGTAATTGGTCATCAGCCAGATTATTGATCATTTGCCGTTCATCTTCAGTTGAGAAGTGTCCGGATGTGTACCTATTTAATATGCTTTTATTAGTTATATTCATGTGTTTATTAACCTGCTCTAGTAGTAATATCCCGAGGACAGAAAAATCTCCCGATAAAAAATCATTTTTTTTTGATTTATTTTGGAATAAGAGAGCTTAAGGTGAGAAAATGAGCAATTTAGCAAATCAAAAAAAGAAACAATAGAAGGGCGATTTCTTTTATGTGAATCTTATCCTTCAAATAGTGGATGACTTCGGAAACTTGATTGTCGATGGTTTTGGAGGAGAGGCCTAGCTGAGCTGCTATCTCTTTGGAAGAAAGGCCTTGAAAGCGACTCATTTCGAAAATCTGTTTCTTTTTAGGGGGTAATTCTTTAAGTAATTCTGAAACTTGATCTAAAACCGATTGATAGGAAATGGATTGTTCTGTGGAATTGTCCTGGATTTGTTCAAAGATATCATCGGATAATTCACAGACACTATGTTTTTTCTTAAAGTGTTTTCGAATTTGGTTGAATGCAATGGTAAACAGATAGGCACTAAATGACTTTTCTTTTTTTAATCCCTCCCGGTTGTTCCATATTTTCAGAAAAACGTCCTGGACCATTTCTTCTGCATCTGCCTGGGAGTGGAAATATTTTAGGCCAAAATGATACAACCTGGAACTATAAGTCTCAAATAGCTGGTTAAAGGCAACAATATTGCCTTTAGATAGTTTTTCTACGAGCTGTTTTTCTATCGACACTAAATCTTTATCAGGGGGTTTGATAACTTAAATCTAGTAATAATTTTCCAAATAGAAATTAATATCTCTTTTTAGATTATTCGGATTCCTATTGTTTAACGTGAGTTGGGATACCGAATGATAATCAGGTAGCAACACGTTTGTTGAACTTGGTGATCAAAAGATTAAAGCCGGGTGTTGCTTTGAATGGGGCTTATCAAAGCAATACACCCGGGTTAATTTGTTGATAGCTTATGTGCAAGAAGGCTTGTGCTTAGCCTAGTTCTACAACTACCTCATGTTGGCCGTGTGGCATCAGTGGGATAATATTCTCCGCCTGCGTTTCTCCATTGATAGTAATGGATTTTACGCCTTTACAAATGCCTTTTGGATTTATTACTTTTATGTTAAAAGTAGCGCCTCTGAATTGACGGGTGATGCTGTATTCTTTCCAGTCAGCTGGTACACATGGATCTATTTTTAGGCCATCGTAATCGGGTTGGATGCCCAGAATATATTGTGAGATGGCATAGAAATTCCAGGAGGCCGTACCGGTTAACCAGGAGTTTTTAGCTTCGCCTGGCTTATAAGCATCTTTCCCGGCAATCATTTGCGCATATACATATGGTTCTGTTTTATGCAGGTCACTGATCTCTTCCAGGTAAGCCGGACATATTTTCTTAAAATAATTCCAGGCTTCATCACCTCTGCCCAGAACCGTCTCCCCAATCATGATCCAGGGATTATTGTGGCAGAAGATACCGGCGTTTTCTTTATATCCTTTGGGATAAGTTGATATCTCGCCATATTCGATCACGTATTTAGTGAAGGCTGGATTATTTAACACGATACCATAATCACTATCCAAACGTTCTTTCACTGAATCGAGTGCCTTTTCCACCATGCCCTCTTCTTTTCCGATGCCAGCCATGGTGCACCAGCCTTGTGACTCAATGAAAATTTTACCTTCTTCATTTTCATCACTACCCACTTTATTGCCATAGTAATCGTAAGCACGCAGGAACCATTCACCATCCCATCCATGTGATTTGATGGCTTCTTCCATAGCATTAACATGCTGTTGGGCGGCCTCCGCTTCTTCTGTTTTATTGATGCGCTGACAGAGTTTAATGAAATCATGCCCGTATACCATAAACAGTCCGGCAATCATTAAGGATTCAGCTTTTCCACCAGCTTTATTTCCGGTTGTTTGGAACGATTCGTTGGGGTTGGTGGAGAAACAGTTCAGGTTCAGACAGTCATTCCAGTCGGCACGTCCAATGAGCGGTAATCCATGAGGTCCCAGGTTGTTAACGGTGAAATAGAAGGAGCGTTTCAAGTGCTCAAACAGAGGCTGTGCTTTGGACTCATCATTGTCAAAAGGTACCATTTCATCCAGAATGGAGAAATCACCAGTCTCTTTGATGTAAGTGGTGGTTGATAAAATGAGCCATAAGGGATCGTCGTTGAAATCACCTCCAATGGCATTGTTACCCCGTTTGGTTAATGGCTGATATTGGTGATAAGCACCTCCATCTTCAAATTGAGTGGATGCAATGTCGATGATGCGTTCTTTAGCGCGGTCAGGTATCTGATGTACGAATCCAATCAAGTCCTGGTTAGAGTCACGGAAGCCCATCCCGCGGCCAATGCCCACTTCAAAGAAAGAAGCCGAACGTGACATGTTAAAGGTGACCATGCACTGGTATTGATTCCAAATGTTAACCATCCGGTTTAATTTGTCATCATCACTTTTCAATACATATACATTGAGTAATTTATCCCAGTAAGTGCGTAAATCAGCCAATGCCTGATCTACTTTTTCCACTGTGTCAAATTTTTCAATGAGTGCTTTGGCTGGTGTTTTATTAATAACGCCTTTGCTTTCCCATTTTTGGTCCTCGGGATTTTCAATGTAACCCAATACAAATATCAGCTCTTTGGATTCACCTGGTTTCAATTCTACTTCAATGTAATGCGAGGCGATAGGTGACCAACCGTGTGCTTCAGAATTGGTTGGCTGGCCATTCAATACGGCTTGAGGACCTGAATATTCATTGTATAAGCCCATGAAGCTTTCGCGATCCGTATCATAGCCATTGATGGGAGCATTGACATGGTAGAAGGCATAATGGTTACGGCGTTCTTTATATTCTGTTTTATGATACAAAGTAGAACCATCGATTTCTACTTCTCCGGTTGATAGATTACGCTGCAGGTTATTTTGATCATCTTCAGCATTCCATAAGCACCACTCATTGAAGGAGAAAAATTTTAGTTTCTTGATTTCATCCGAATCGTTGGTCAGTGTTATCTTTTGAATCTCAGCCCATGTTTTTAGTGGGACGAAAAACAGTGCTTCGGCGGTCACACCATTTTTAGAGCCTGTGATTTTGGTATAGCTCATCCCATGGCGACACTCATAACTGTCCAGTGGTGTTTTCACCGGTTTCCATCCGGGTGACCATACATCTTTACCATCGTTAATGTAGAAGTATCGCCCTCCGTTATCCATTGGGACATTGTTATAACGGTAGCGGTTCAGGCGTCTGAATTTAGCATCTTTGTAAAAGCTGTATCCACCGGCTGTATTGGATATCAGTGAAAAGAAATCTTCATTTCCCAAATAATTAATCCAGGGCCAGGGGGTTTGAGGATTCGTCACCACATACTCCCTGTTTGCATCATCAAAAAATCCGTACTTCATAATTTCTTTCTTTAATATCTTACTTAAATCAATTCTTCTTTTCTTCTATTATTCAATTCAATTGTGATGTTATTCATCTTTTGTTGATTGAGCGGGTATAAGACCATGATACCAGCTGCTAAAACAGCAACGATCGCCGGTACCCAACTCATTAACATGATAATACCGGGTACAGCGCCTTGAATGGCCACTGCATCTTGTCCATCGTAATGAAAGATGGCGAGAATAAAGCCGATGATGGCTCCCGCAATACCGCCTCCAAACTTGGTAGCAAATGAACCGGCTGAATAAACCAATCCCGTGGCACGACGCCCGTTTTTCCATTCTGAGTAATCGGCAGCATCACCCAGCATCGCAAAGAATAGAGTGGGAAATATGGCAGCAGCAAATTCAGAAATGATACCGAGGCTAAATATGGCTACTGTATTTTGTGGGCCACAGAATACCAAAAGGGCATTTGTGGCTCCTGAAAACAGTAAGGCATAGATAAAGAGGTTGCGTTTACCCAGAAATCTGGCTAATGGTGTTGTGGCCAATGCCCCGGCAATGGAAATTAACATCAAACCTACCAGGTAGGAAGCAGCCAGAAGCTCGTCATGCAAGTAATGCTTAAAATAGATGACAGTTATTCCCTGTTTGGTGGCATTGTAAATATTAAAAAGCAATCCGACGATTAAAAGAACTAACCAGGGCTTATTTTTACTTAAGTCCTTCAGATCTTTCCATAGGTTACTCTTTTGTTTGGCAGAAGGTTTAATGCGTTCTTTAGTACTTAGGAAGGTGATGAGCATAAAAACAGCCAGAAACACAGATAATAAATAGATGGAGTAGCTATAGCCTTGTTTCTGATTGATAATGCTAAAACTTTCCTGCGTTAGGTCAGATTCTCCTTCTACGATGAAGCTATATTCCTGATTTTTCTCCAGGGAGAAACTTTTTCCTTTGGTGGGTTCATCATCTGTTTTGGCAGCATTATCCCAAATAAATGTGGCTATCCCATCTTCGGTTTTAATATTGGCATTGGGTACATCTGTGGTTGAAGAAACTGTGACCTGGTATTTGTCCTTATCAAGATGGTGAAGCTGAATGTTTGTGTTCACATTACCAAAAGCCGCAACCAGGTATAATAATGCTCCCTGTACAATCATCCCACCCGCAAATGCACCTACCATGCGGTAAGATCCAATGCTGGTGCGTTCTTTATTATCACCCGTCATGACTGCCATTAATGCACCATAAGGGATGTTATTAGCCGTATAGATAAGGGTAAACAGAATATAGGTGATATATGCGTAAATGATTTTTCCGGTGGGGCCTAAATCCGGTGTTGTGAATAACATAGAGAGAATCACGGCCAACGGAATGGCGGTCCATAGAATCCAGGGACGGAAGTTACCATACTTTGACTTGGTGCGGTCACCCACAATTCCCATTAGGACATCACTGATGCCATCTGAAGATCGGGCAACAAGTAATAAGAGACCGGCTGCAGCGGGTGCAATGCCAAATACATCTGTATAAAAGATAAGTAAAAAGGTAGCGACACCTCGCCAGGCAATATTTGCAGCACCATCGCCCAGGGCATATCCTAATTTTTCTTTAAATGAGACTTTTTCTAATTGATTCATCTGGATGTATTAAATGGTGAAATCAAATTGTTCTTTTTTAGTTTGTTCATATATTTCCCGACTGAAAACATAAAGTCGAGCGGGTTTATGTGCTACGCCGCTTTGTTTTTCTTCAGTAGGGATGAGGTATTTCATGCGCCCAATCTTTTTGCGGAAGTTGCGTTTGTCCAACTCAGTGCCCAAAATCACTTCATACACTTTTTGTAATTGGGTGAGGGTGAATTTCTCTGGCAAAAGCTCAAAACCGATGGGTTCGCGTTTGATTTTCGTTTGTAACGCTTTTAATGCCTCGGACAGGATCTGGTTATGATCGAAGGCCAATTCTCCAACCTCCGTCAAGGGTACCCATTTCACATTGCGACCTTTCCACTCTAAAGTTATTTCCTGAGTCGCCACTAATGCAAAGAAACCAATGGATACGATGCGTTGTTCCGGATTCCGTCCGTGGTGACGTAACCATTTCTGATCATTCTTCTTTTTGAGACGATCGGGGTGGGCAAAGGTCTTGAATTGATCCAGAAATACATTTTTCAAGCCAGTCAGGTCAAACAAAACCCGATAAGCGGCTTCCTCAATGGTTTCATCTTCGTAAATGTGATTCCCTGTTAAAGTATGATCTGTGAATTCTTTTTCGTTTGAATCTTGTTTATTCATTGTCCGGTCAACAAGGAGTACTTGCAGCGTTTCATCATTGTATCCAAAAATGACACAGTCAACCGAGATATAGTTATTAAGTTTTTTTTCCATCATTCAGAAATACTGGTTTAATTTTAGAAAGTGTAAAAACAACACTAACTAATTTGAAACAAAAGTATCTTCTTTTTTCAATAATCCAAAACTTACGTAGGTGATTGGAAAGGCCTGTTGATGGGTTAAATGTAAAAAGTACACTAACTGTTCTTTGTTTCCCGATGCTTTAGGAAAAAAAGGATAGGGGTGAATTTTTATTTTTTTAGATAAAATCTAAATAAGAGAAAGGCATCGGGTAGAGGATGTCAACAAAAATCCCCCGCACTTTCGTGATGAAGTGTGGGGGATTAAGTTGATTTTTTACTGGCAAACGACAGGTATTGAGATTTATCGCTTTTGTCGGTTGCTTATATTTTTTAAGGTGCTTTACTGTACGACCAGTTTTAATTCTGCAATAGTCTGCTTATTAAGCATCCGTTTAGCTAAATAGATACCTTTTTCTAGTCCCTCCGTTTTCCATCTTTGCGAGGTTTCACCTGCATTCACTTTAATACTTTTAATGAGTTGGCCTCGTGTGTCGAAGATTTCAATAACAGAAGTTGTTGTCAATGCTTTAAATTTAAATTCAGTACTGTTTGAAAACGGATTGGGGAAGTTATAGAAAGTCGATTCTTCTGATTCCGGAATAATTATACTTGTAGTAACCGATGGCATTATTTTTAGGGCTACGGGGCGGTGATCAGAAATGTCAGCATCATATTCATTTAAGCCGCCTTGCAGATAGTCATCGATTCGGATAGTTTTAGTGGTGGAAGTTGAATTCTCCATGTCATCAAATAACTCATTGGTGATGAGGATGTGATCCAAATGCGATAACCAATAGCTATCAGGATACGAGTAATTGTCCGTGCTACCCTCAGCGATTTGCTGGTCAGCAAAGCGATAATTACTGGCATCATCTAAATAAGATTGAAACACATTGTTAGGTGCTGCATCGTCCAGTTTGTCATTGAGGTCACCTACCAGAATAACATTTTTATCAGCAAAATGGGTGTCAATGTAGTCCTTGAGCATGTTGCTGGCATGATAACGCTTGTATTCTTCATCATAACTATTGCTTTTATCTAATGTGCCATCACCACAGCATTTAAAATGGTTATTGATGATAATGTAGTCTTCATTCTTAAAACGCATTTCCATAACCATGGGTTTTCGCGGGAAGTTATACCTGTATGGATCGCTTGTGGAAGTATAAATCTCATAGATATTTGTGATTTGAACTTCACTTGTTTTGTAGAGGTATACCAAACCTCCATAATACACCGATTGGTGATAAGCTGTGTAACCTGTCAAACCATTGAGTAAATCACTTAGTTGTTCCGGAGTGCCGATCTCTTGCAAGGCATATACATCGGCATCTAACGCTTCCATGATTTGTTGCATCTTAGTGATCGTGACTGACCCATTTTTAGGGAAGTGTTCCACATTCCAGCTGATTACCTCCAGTGTGTTGTTGGTGCCAAATGATAGATCTTGCAAGGTTTGAGCGATCAGGCCAATTGGAGAAAGGAGAATGAAGCAAAAAAATGATACTAGTCTCATGGTGTGTTTTAATAGGTTATAAAAGCTCAGTTTTTAAATGCACTCAAACCGAATGATTGGGTTTTAAGTTTTAAGATAGGCAAAGATAGATTTTTTTACTACAGTAGTATCTGCTTAATAGTGATCATGATGAATATCTTAAGGGTTATTCTATTTCACTAACTTATTTCTATTTCGATAAAAAAATACCAAGCTCCAAACGCCATAAATTACAATCAATGAAAGTATGATGGAGTAGTTTGTATAGTCTGTTAATGATCAGCCTGGTACTCCTTGGGTATAAAGCAGGGTGACTAAACAGACAATTGTCCGGGAGATGGTGGTAGACATGGCACACAAGAAGAAGTAAATGCCCCATCCTTCGCTTGAATAATCCAATGATTCCGGCGATAAAAAGGGGATGTAGAAGAGTTTGTCACCTAATCTAAATCCCTTATTTAGGCCACACCTACAGCAGTGATTTCATCTCGTGATTCTTGTAAACGATTTGATACTGTAAGGTGGTAGTTGATTAGGGTCATGGTTAGTCTTGGTAAATAAAAGATATTGAGGAGGATACCCATGGAAATCAGTAGCCGGGAGAAAGGGGTTCTTTTCATAGTAGTTTTCATTTTCTATCAAACTCAATGAGTTCAATGGGTGCTCCATTATGCTCAATCATAGCCACACGCACACCCTCCATGGGTGGATTGGGCGGAGATAATATTTTAAAATTATGTTTTTTCAACTCAAAATCCAGATCGACGACTTCAAACGCCAGATGAGGAACGGTTTGAATCAGTGGATCCATAGGGCTATCGGGTTCAAAGCGCATCCATTCTACACCAAACGGACTGGTACTGAAGCCGGATATGTAAAATTTGAATTGAGGAAGGTAGCGTTCATTGGGTTTTCTCTCAGCAGTGGGTATGCCCAGGTGATGGAATTTCCAACCCCATTCTTCAATACAATTTGGGAGTTCATGTTCGTGTCTCATGAATTGTGTCGTGTTTGAGTTAGGTTATGTGATTTTTTAATAATATGAAGGTAGTGATATTATCAGCATAAAAAACTCTCAGTAATATCTTTGCATTGTGGTAATTGAGAGTAACACCTTACGGGAGCTCTTTACTTAAATTTTATAGCTTC
>Ga0193953_1000762_pt1 | contig 16352 bp, 13 predicted proteins | sample BB_4_MG_FD_140325 | JGI IMG/M metagenome (GOLD analysis project Ga0193953, IMG submission 140325) | Microbial mat bacterial communities from the Broadkill River, Lewes, Delaware, United States - BB_4_MG | ecosystem: Environmental > Aquatic > Freshwater > River > Microbial mats | place: USA... | reverse complement strand
GTTTCATTAATATTGATGGTATTTTTCTACCTTTGTAGTTTTGAAAAATGTGAGCGATCATCCATTTGTACAATGATCAAATTTACCCACTGATAAGATGATTCCAGGACAAAGGGGATTAGCCATGTTTTTAAAGAATAAGAGTTTACGTGTACTTACTAAAATATTGTAGCTGTGTCGGATACAAGATATGTGTTTGTAACAGGAGGTGTAGCCTCCTCACTGGGAAAAGGAATTATTTCGGCTTCATTGGCCAAATTATTACAATCAAGAGGATACAGTGTGACCATTCAAAAGCTGGATCCATACCTGAATGTGGACCCCGGAACATTGAATCCCTATGAGCATGGAGAGTGTTATGTAACCGAAGATGGAGCTGAAACAGACCTTGACCTGGGACACTACGAACGCTTTTTGAATGTACCAACATCGCAAGCCAACAATGTGACGACTGGTCGCATCTATCAAAATGTAATTAATAAGGAACGTAAAGGGGATTACCTGGGTAAAACCGTTCAGATCATTCCGCACATTACTGACGAAATCAAGCGTAACATCAAATTATTGGGTACCAAGCATAAATTTGATGTGGTGATTACTGAGATTGGTGGTACCGTTGGTGATATCGAGTCCTTACCTTATGTGGAGGCCGTTCGTCAGATGAAGTGGGAGTTGGGTCATCGTGCCATTGTGGTACACCTGACCTTGGTGCCATTCCTGAGTGCTTCCGGAGAGTTAAAAACCAAACCGACTCAACACTCGGTGAAGCAATTGCTTGAAATTGGTGTTCAGCCGGATGTTTTGGTATTACGTACTGAAAAAGAACTATCCAACGATATCCGTAAAAAAGTAGCGCTGTTCTGTAACGTCGATCGCAAATCGGTAATTCAATCCATCGATGTGAAAACCATCTATCAGGTACCTGTTAAAATGCAGGAAGAAGGTTTGGATGAAACAGTCCTGGAAAAACTACACCTTCCCGTTGGCGAAAAACCAGCTTTGAAAGATTGGAAAGGATTCCTGAACAAACTGGAGAAAGCGACCAAAACAGTAACCATTGGTCTGGTTGGAAAATATGTGGAATTGGCAGATGCGTATAAGTCCATTATTGAAGCGCTTATTCATGCCGCTACTTACAATGACCGGAAAGTTAAGATTGAACTGATCCATTCAGAAGAACTGACTCATGAAAATGTAGCTGATAAGTTGAAAGGATTGGACGGCGTACTCGTTGCTCCTGGTTTTGGCCACCGTGGTATTGATGGTAAACTGGTTGCAGTTAAACATGTACGTGAACACAACATTCCGTTCCTGGGGATTTGTCTGGGCATGCAGTGTGCCGTCATTGAATATGCACGCAACGTATTGAAATTGGATGATGCCAATTCCAGGGAGATGGATCACACGTCTAAAAATCCGGTTATTGACCTGATGGAAGACCAGAAGAATGTGACCGATATGGGTGGCACCATGCGTTTGGGAGCATACGATTGCGAATTGCAAAAGTCGACCAATTCATACAAAGCCTATAATAATGTGATGGTAAAAGAGCGTCACCGTCACCGGTATGAATTCAACAACGAGTATTTGGAAGCTTATGAGAAAGCTGGCATGAAAGCAGCCGGTTGCAACCCGGATACTGGCTTGGTTGAGATCATGGAAATTCCAAAACACAAATGGTTTGTAGGGGTACAATTTCACCCTGAGTACAGCAGTACTGTATTGAAACCGCACCCTATTTTTATGGCTTTTATCAAAGCTGCCATTAATGAATAATTTAATAACCCTCAATAAGAATGGATAAAAATTCGATAACCGGTATAGTACTCATTGCAGCTATCCTTGGTCTTTTCTGGTGGATCAACAAACCATCAGAAGCAGAACTGGAGCGCCAAAAGAACTATCGCGATTCTGTGGCTCGCGTGGAACAGCTGCAACAACAAGAAGCTGAGCGCAAAGCAGCCGAAGCTCTAAGCTTAAAAGAAGAAGCGGTCGTTGCAAAACCAGACTCGGCTCAACTGGCCGCTACTAAAGCCAGTCGTTATGGTCTGTTTGCCAGTGCTGCGGAAGGCGAGCAACAATTCATCACCCTGGAAAATAACCTGGTGAAGATGAAAATCTCGACCAAAGGAGCCCGCATCTACTCGGTAGAACTGAAAAACTATCAGACACACGACAGCCTGCCTCTGCTTTTATCAGATGGCGATCAGAATATTTTTGGTTTTAATTTTAACCACAGCAGCCGTGTGTTCCACACCAATGATCTGTACTTTACACCTGTTAATTCAACAAGTAAAAGTGCTGATTTTGTTATTAATGCTGAAGAAGGCCAACTCACGTTCTCTTATCATTTGCCGGAGGATAGTTACATGGTGGATTTCAACATTAAAACTCAAAACCTGCAAAACATCATCAGCACCAATACCGGTTCTCTGGAACTGGATTGGAAAATGGAAATGCCAGCCCAGGAAAAAGGTATTAAGTTTGAGCGTCAGAAATCAGGAATCTATTACATGTTTCAAGAGGAAGATGTGGATAACATTTCAGCCACTGCCTCGAAAGAAGAAGATTTGCGGACACGTTTGAAATGGGTGGCCTTTAAAGATCAGTTCTTTTCATCCACATTTATTGCCAAAGATGCTTTTTTAAGTGGTCATGTAAAATCAGACGTACCAGAAGACGATTATGACCGACGCGTAATGACTGCATCTGCCAAATTAGCTATTCCGTTTACCGGGAATGACAATCTGGAGTTTAGTTATTATTTTGGCCCCAATGACTTTAAAGACTTGAAACCTTATGAAGATTTAGGTCTTCGCGCATTGGTTGACTTAGGTTGGGGATTTTTAAGATACATCAACCTGGGGGTTATTGAAGTCTTCCATTTCTTTGAGAAATACATCAGTAATTATGGATTAATCATTCTGTTATTGACCATCCTGATTAAGCTGATTCTTTTTCCATTGACTTACAAGTCGTACATCTCGACAGCTAAGATGAAGGTATTGAAGCCTCAAATTGAGGAGATCAATAACAAGATACCAAAGGAGAAAGCAATGGAGCGTCAGCAAGCTACCATGGCATTGTACCGAAAAGCCGGTGTGAATCCTATGGGCGGTTGTTTGCCGATGTTACTGCAGATGCCAATCCTGTTTGCCTTGTTCCAGTTCTTCCCGGCTTCCATTGAGTTGCGTCAGGAAAGTTTCTTATGGGCGACTGACCTTTCTACTTACGACTCCATTTTTGAATGGTCGACCAATATCCCGTTGATTAGTCAGTTCTATGGCAACCATGTGAGTTTATTCTGTCTGTTGATGGCGGCTACCAACATCTTCTATACACGTATCAACCAGGAAATGACACAAAGCAGTCAGCAAATGCCTGGTATGAAAGGTATGATGTACATGATGCCAGTGATGTTCCTGGTGTTCTTTAACCAGTATGCTTCAGGTTTGAGTTACTACTACTTCATCTCTACTTTGATTACAGTGGGACAAACCTTATTGATTCGTCGTTTTGTAGATGAAAAGGCACTTTTATCTAAATTAAAGGCGAACCAAAAAAAGCCTGCAAAAAAATCGAAATTCCAACAGCGATTGGAAGACATGCAGCGTCAGCAAAAACAAGGTGGTAAAAAGAGATAATCATCTGTTATAAAATATAGCTTAAAGCCGTCGTTTAATGAATGACGGCTTTTTTTATGCCGCGCAGGAAAAAGTATTTTGCCGTACAGCACAAATCATCCTCCTGCGTATCTCAGCCTTTTTTCCCCAGCGGCATAATTGCTTTTCCCCTGCATCTCCCTTACTTTTGCCCAACACCAAAATACATGGCTCCCACCTCACTTTTTTTTCCTATTTTCAAGCCCACAAAAACAACGTATCATGAGATATTTATTTACACTCTTCAGCCTGATTGCTTTCCTATCCTCCTCTACTGCACAGCAGCCGTATAATCCACAAGCCGATGCTAATAAAGAGATCCAAACAGCCGTAAAAAAAGCGGCTCAAGACACTAAACATGTGTTACTGATCATTGGTGGTAACTGGTGCCCCTGGTGTGTGAAACTCAATAAATATATCAAATCAGAAAGCGAAGTGGCCGAATTATTGGCGAAAGAATTTGAAGTGGTAAAAGTAAATTACTCTAAAGAAAATAAAAATACAGCGCTTTTAGCCGAGTTGGCTTTTCCACAACGATTTGGTTTTCCGGTATTGGTGGTATTGGATAAAAACGGCAGGCGCATCCATACTCAGAACAGCGCCTATCTGGAACAAGATAAAGGCTATTCGAAAGAAAAAGTAACGGGATTTCTGAAAAAATGGACTGCTGGCTCCATTGATCCGGCCAATTATTAAAGATTAAACACAAACATCACATTGATATTTTAGCATCACTTCGGTTGGAGTGATGCTTTTTTCCTTTTATGCCGTTATTGTCCGGTACACCATTCTATATCTCCCCTGAGAAATATGCAATATACAATTCTACATTATTTTTATCCGCTCCGCGAAATAGCTGCTGTCTGTTAAGAAGTGAAATCCTAACCTGAACGAGCCAGAATCAAATAATGAATATCGATCAACAAATGAAGAACGTGGGATTAATCCGGGTCACTTCCTAAAAAGCCTTTCGGGAATGGCGGAAATTGAGGTAGCGGCGGCAACATATCCTTAATGTCCTTTAGGGGCTCTAACAACATGTTGCGTCGAAAATCAGCAGGTGGGACTACCACTTTCAGAGATAAGGGATTTATTTTTATTTCAGCTTTGGTTCCTAACTCAATGGGTTCACCATCTACATGTCCCATCAACTCATTGTCGGATTGAATGGTAATACGACGTGCCTCACGGATCACATCATAACGACTTTGATCCAGACTTTGATCCAATAAACTTATTAATAAGGCCGGCGCTGAATATTTCGGAAATTCCCGTATAATACATACATTGATTAAACCGTCATCAATTTTGGCGCCCGGTGCAATGTGAATATTATTTCCCCATTGTGAGGAATTGGCAAAACTGATGAGAAAAGCGCTTAACTCATGGGGTTCCCCATCAATGGCAATTTGATAACTGGACGATTTATAATTCGCAAACTCCTTGGAAATTAATTTCATATAGGCTAAAGGCCCTCGCTGCTTTTTATTGGCAAAACGGTGGCTGATAAAGGCATCAAATCCTATCCCGGATACATTCAGCGACACATGTTCATTGACACAAAGGGTATCAATTTTTTTTACATGCATCTCATTAATCATCTGCACCGCCCAGTTAATTTTAAGGGGTATCTCCAGGTAACGGGCCAATCCATTACCTGATCCTGTGGGAATAATGGCCAATGCGGTTGATGAATTAATCAAGGCTGATCCCGCTTCATTAACCGTACCATCCCCACCTACAGCTACCACGACATCAAAGGTACCCGAAGCTGCAGCGCTTAATTCCCGTGCATGTCCCCGATATTTCGTATAGGCAATTTCCACCTCGAGTTTTTCGTGATCAATTTGCTTCTCGATCAATTTCTCAATGGTTTTCTGACGACCAATACCAGATACCGGATTAATAAGGAATAAAACGCGTTTTTTCATGCTTTGAATTATAACTGTACAAAGGTAGGAAAAAGTATGGTCTTTGAAATCTTCATGTGGTGATTGCCGGATCAAATAAAACCAATTCATTCACTGTGATTATGCTCCCAAAAAAGAAACCCAAGATCATTTATGGAATGAATTGCCGAAGATTTTCTGCTATAGCCTGACGATTTAGTTGCTTACCAATAAATACCAATTTAGAATGAGCTGTTTTATCGCCCCATTTTTCACCAGGCTCAATCATTAAAGTCCCTCGAATGGAGTGAAAAATATACTGTTCTGATTTGCCTTGGAAAGCGAGTATGCCCTTTGCCCGATAAATGGTCTTTTCATTAAAATACAGAAAAGATTGAAGCCATGCACTAAATCCATCCTGATTAAATGGTTGATTAAAAACAAAGCCTTCTGAAGCAATTTCATGCTGCACATGACCGGCCTTCTCAACTGACGGATCATCACCCATTGGGCGAAAAGCTAAAGTGGATACAGCAATTTCCTGACCTCTGTAGGCAAAGACATCCATTACTTTCAGGTGATCAATTTGACCATAATTCGTGGCCTGTACAGTTGCCATGGGATTTATACGCCTGATCTGTTGTTGCAATTGATTTACATAGTCGCTTTGTACATCACCAGCCTTATTGAGCAATACCAAATCAGATAGTGCCAATTGTTGTTTGACCTCGCTCTGCTCTTCCAGCAAATCTTCCAGATGAATCGCATCGGCCAGGCAAATAACGCTATCCATTCGAAACCTGAATTGGATATTACTACCGTGTATAAAGTGTTTAACCACACTCAGGGGATCTGCAATGCCAGTTGTCTCAATAAGCAAATGATCAAACTCATAAGGCCCGTCAAGCAATTGATTAAGCACCAGTTGAAAATCCTGATTTAACGAACAACAGATACAACCATTTGCTAACTCAAAAATAGTATCCCCACCATCCACAATCAAACCACTGTCTACTCCTATTTCACCAAACTCATTTTCAATGATGGCAAATTTCTTCTCCGGATGTTTTCTTATGATATTATTGAGCAAGGAGGTTTTACCGGCTCCAAGAAAACCGGTTATTACTGTAACTGGAATTCGATCATCAATCATTTACAATCTTGTTTTGAATTATCTCACTCGGTCAAGAGACATGACTATTTTTGCAACATAGTTGCAAATTTAATTAAAAACTGGTGTGAAACAACTGCGCAATTCTTTATAAGCCCTTATCTCCTTCTGGCTGAACGAACGGACATAGAAATTAAAGCAATAAATGTCACTTTGAGAGGTAACACTACTTTCAGATCATCCCTCTGAAATTAAAAAAGATAATCTACCACCATGAGGAGCAACGACCAATACATGACTATCAGGAATGAATGACCCGATTGATGGTATCCAGCAGGTGGATTTTATCGATTGGCTTGGCAATATAACCATCACAGCCTGCTGCCAGGCATTTTTCGCGCTCAGTGTCGAGTGCAAATGCCGTTTGAGCAATCACTCTTGTTTTAAACCCCTTGTTCCTGATTTCATCCAGACATTCAAATCCATTCTTGGCTGGCATCCCAATATCCAACAACACTAAATCGGGTTGATGCTTCGAAATCAAATCCATGGCTATTTGACCATCTGCTGCATGAATAAGTTTGGCATTGGAATCAGATAACAATTCTTTCAAGTAGATATAAGAATTAAAATCATCCTCGGCTATTAAAATTGTTTTATTCCCCAAGTCAAGCCTCTCCATCTGACCATCTTCTCGATTCGAAGGCAGCTTACTTCTATCTACCGGCACTGAAAAATAAAAAGCGGAGCCTTTTCCAACTTTCGAATCAAACCAAATTTCGCCTCCCAAGAGCTTCACAATTCCCTTTGATATACTCAAGCCCAGACCCGTTCCCTGATGAAACCCATTCTCTTCCACCTGCCTGAATCGTTCAAATATGACTTTAAATTTATCCGCGGGGATTCCCACACCTGAATCTTTTACATAAAAAACAATCTCATTCTGCTTGTTATTCGTTCTCAAGTTCATCCCTATTTCGACAAAGCCTTTTTCTGTATATTTTATAGCATTAGTTATCAAATTATCTACTACTTGTCGCAAACGCACCGGATCTGTATCCAGATTCAATTGATGGCATTTAGAAGGAATTTTTAGCTTGAGTTTAATTTTTGGCTTTGCTTGAAGCATCTCACTATTTGTAAAAGCCTCAACGGCCTCTTTCAACATTTCACAGACCATACAATTCGCATAGGACATTTTTAATTGACCTGCTTCCAATTTGGATAAATCCACAATATCGTTGATAATGTGCAAGAGCTGGTTACCTGAGCTTTTCACTATGCCCATAAAGTGTTTTCGCTTTTCATCAGAAAGATCCGATCGCCCCAAAACGTTGGCAAATCCTAAGATCGCATTCATGGGTGTTCTGATTTCATGACTCATATTAGCCAGGAAAGCTGATTTCAGGCGGTCACTTTCTTCCGCTTTATCTTTCGCAACAGTAAGCTCATTATTAAGCTCCAACAATTCATGTTCATACTTTTTAATGTAAGAAATATCGGTTAAAATACCATTTAAATACTCAATTTGCCCAACATCCTCCGGGGAAGGTATTCCCCTGGCTTGGGCACGAATCCAAATCTGCCCTTTCTGCGGATGATTATACCTCATGATTTGGTCAAATGTAAAAGGTGGTTGATTAACTTGCTTATGGCCTTCAATGAATTTTGGAAGATCATCCGGATGCACATTTTGCAACCACTTTTCATATTCTCTTAAATCCCGGTAATCAATCCCCAGCATATTTATTAAAGATGGACTAACATGTGTAACTTTCGCTTTTAGAGGAATCGGATCCGTTTTTAATCTAAAAATCACGTAATCTACCGGATTATTTAACAAGGATTCAAAGTGCTTTTCATTTTCGCGAATAATGGATAAAGCCTCATGTTGCTGGGTGATGTCAGCGATGTAACCTTCCAAATGAGTGATGTCTCCATTTTCATCAACAATGGGAACGCTTTGCTCCCATACCCATTTTACTTGTTCATCTTTTGTTACAATGCGATATTCAATGGTATACTGACCATTTCTCTCCAGGCATTCCATGAAATCTTCATGCACCTTCCCCTTATCTTCGGGATGAATCAAATTCTTAAAAGCAATGGTTGCATTATCAATTATCTCAGAAGCTGTATATCCCAATATGCTATAACTGGCATCACTCATATACTCCATGGTCCACCATGTATCAAATCGACATCGAAAAGCAAATCCTGGTATATTATTAATAAGCGTATTCAACTGTCGCCGGGTTTCTTTATTTTCACTATTTAAGCGTTTGGCTTCTTGTTCTTTCATAATGGTATGCAAGGCAAATGAAATATCATCAGCCACTTCAACAAACAGATTATGTTCCTGTTTATCATTCACATACTCAGGCGTCATTGAAACACCAATGATTCCGAACATTTCGTTTTTATAAACCAATTTCTTAACAAGCGTACCATTTTGTTTGTGCATCGGATAAAGCGGACATTTTTCACATTCCTCCTGCGTGTGGCAAACCAGTATCAGATCTTCTGTTTCAAAGGCATCGCCAATACATTTGGAAAAATTTTCTTTATAGAAAAGCTTTTCTAATTCCTTAAATTTCTCCTTGTAACCAGAAAGTGCCGATTGAATCAACTTTCGGTCTTTATCCACCAATAAAATCCAGGAATTAAAATACCCTTTATTACTTACCAATAAGTCACAAACTTCATGTATTAAGCGTGTTTGATCATTTTCATAAGTAATCAACTGATTCACATTTCGTATAGCTCCTAAAACACGGTACAAATGATTGATCCGGTTTTGATCATTTTTTCTGGTAATGGCATAAGTAACAGCTCTATCGAGCGAATCACTATCCACTTTTCCTTTAACCAAATAATCCTGAGCACCCAATTCAAGTGCATCAACGCCTAGTTGTTCATTATCCAAACCCGTCATCACCACAATTGCAGCACCGGTTCCTGTCTGAGTTACCTGACGAATTGTCTCCACCCCATGACTATCCGGAAGATTCAAATCCAGGATAATCGCATCAAATTTACGTGATTTCAACAATTGTAAAGCCTCTGATAAACATGATGCAATTCCGAATTCATTATGAACCTTCGTGTTAAACGACAACAAATCCTGGAGCAAATATACATCTCCAGGATTATCTTCGACGATTAACAGATTTCTATCTGATTTCATATGCTTTGCTTTCAAATGAGTGACTGAAAACCCATCAATTATCAGGTAGGGAGCGCTACTATTCCTATCCAAAAATGCTCAATGGAATGAACGACTTCAATAAATTGTTCCAGATCAATTGGTTTTGTGATATAACAGTTGGCGTGTAACTTATAACTTTTCAACACATCCTCTTCAGACTTTGAGGTTGTTAAAACAACCACCGGAATGGTTTTCAACACCTCATCAGATTTAATATCTTGCAAAACTTCACGACCGTCCTTTTTGGGTAAATTCAAATCTAAAATTATTAAATCAGGCTTGGGTGCATCACCGTAGTCACCCATTCGCTTTAAAAAATCCACCGCTTGCTCGCCATCTTCTACTACATGAAGGTTATTACACATTTTGCAATCTTCGAGTGCTTCCTTTGTTAATTGCACGTCGCCTGGATTATCTTCCACCATCAGTATGTCGATCGGTTTAACTAAAATGTCAGATCTCATAATATTTTCATTTAGTATTAAAAATCGAATTACTACTACAGACAAAAAATCTCACTTATAATATCTATTTCTTTATAGGAATGGTAAAATAGAAAGTTGTGCCCTTGCCCAAGGTGGAATCTAGCCAGATGGTGCCTTTATGACGGTTAATAATTCGCTTACAAACAGCCAATCCGATCCCGGTTCCAACATATTCTTTACGGGTATGCAAACGCTGGAATAAGATGAATATAACCTCTTTAAATTTTTGATCAATTCCAATCCCATTATCTTTAACTGAGAACTGCCAATATTCACCTTTCTTTTCGCAAGCAATATGAATAATTGGTTTTTCTTCCCGCTTAAATTTCAAGGCATTGCTGATCAGATTCAGAAATACTCTTTCAATTTGCATTGGATCGACAAAAATATTCGGTAAATCATCATTCACGATAATGGCACCTGCCTCATCAATTTTATGTTTCAGATTTAATAAGGTTCGGCCGAGAATATCATGACAATCCGTTTCTATAAAGTCATCTCCTCGGGTGGTAACGCGACTAAATTCCAATAAATCATTGATGAGCTGTTGCATGCGCAGGGCTCCATCAACAGCATAATGAATATACATATCTGCCTTTTCATCCAGCTGACCAGTATAGCGTTTAGCTAATAATTGGGAATAACTGGATACCATACGCAAGGGCTCTTGCAGATCATGACTTGCAATGTAAGCGAATTGTTCCAACTCTTCATTTGAATGCTTCAGCTTCTCATTTGAATCCACCACTTGAGCTTGCAGATTTTTCAATTTGGTTATATCCGTTGCCAGCTCAAATCGCACCATTTTACCATTGACCCAACGAACAGCTTTATCAGCACACCGATACCAACTCTTATTTACTTCATTTTGAAATTCCCACAAATGCATATTTCCCAACTTCTCACCAAATATCACATCATTAGTACAGAATGGACATGGTGAGGTCCTGGATTGCAACACTTCGTAACATTTCTTACCAATAACATCATGCCCCCAATTACTCTTGAATGCTTTATTCACGTGCAACAACTCATATGTATCCGGATCAGAGATATAAATCACATCCTCCACACCATCCATTATGGCTAATAGACGCCCCCGGTCCTGCTCAAGATTATGTAAATACATTTGTTTCTCGGTAATATTGGTACACACACCCATTATCTGGGTAGCCTGCCCCTTTTCATCCCGTTTGAAAACGCTCTCTTTAGACTCTAACCACACCCATTTACCACTCTTGTGCTGCATGCGATAAGAATGCTGCAATACTTCACTTTCTTTCAATTCAAAATATCTGGGTGCAATGTTTTTTATATAATTATCAAAATCATCGGGCTGCATCAAGATAGGCAACAGGTTTCCTTTCATCTTTTTCACCTCTTTTGACGAATACCCCAACATTTCAGCCACACTTACATTGGTAAAGAGGTTTTTATTCTCTCGTAAGTCATATACATATATGAGATTTGGAGTCAAATTAAACAACTCCTTCAAAATATGTGGCAACTCCGCTTTGTTTACATTGTTCGTCTGAACAGTTACTGATTCCTTAATAAACAGAATCCAACCTTTCCCATTATCAAGCGGATTGCTTTTTATTTCAGCCTGAATGACAGTTCCTCGCTTTTTTTTCAAGCTGATCACCAGCTCAAAAACATCAGAATTCCCTTTGGTTTTAAGTACTTTTAAAAATTCATGATTTGAATCTTCAATATCCTGTATTGAAAGTTTAAGTAACTCTTCACTGGAAAACTCCATCATTTCACACAAAGCAGTATTCACCTCGCGGAATTGTCCTGCACTATCAATTAAAGCATAACCATCAATGGATGTATCAATAAGGCTTTGATAAAAAGTATCAGATTTATCCTGTAGACACATGGCTGATTTCTCATTTTTCTCTATCATTTCCTTTTATTTTTAAATATAAGTTACAAATACTTATTTCAAAAAGTCAAGCAATGGGTCTTGAGATTTTTTTTGCACACCTACGAAAAACACATTGGAATCCATTCACTTCAAGTGATCCATGGATCAATAAAAAAAAATGATAATGCTTTTTTGATTAGAAACTTAAAAAATAAATGATTAATTGGATCGACCCACACTACAAAACCAGTAAAACACTAAACAAAAGCACCTTAAATATCGGCAACCAACTGAACCACACCAACCATGGCATTATTTTATAGCTGCTAATCATCTGACGTTGAATTAATACTTCTCGTTATTTGGTCACCCTAAATTTTGTTTTGAAAAATGGATGTGTCGTAATATTTACATCTGCCGACAAATGATTAATAATATATGCCTTTACTTCCTGATGAACAAGTTTCATCAATACGCTCTTAACTCCCTTCCACTAATCCTGACTGCTAAAGAAATGGCCCAGACGTCTATGTAACTGAACATCTGCATACTGAAAAGTTCGTTGATTTGAGGGAAACCATGTTTTCATTTGCTCTTTTAATTAGTGCTTGATAGTAATCATTCTGACAGTTTCGAAAAAAAAACAATAAGCAAAATCCCCAAATGTTATATGGAATAATCAAGAACCTAAAGCCATTTAGTTAATTTCAAATCTTTCATTTCATTTCAATTTGTCTGAACTGCCCAATATTATATTTTTACAGTTCATTATAATTATTAAACCCCTTTAAAATGAATTTAAAACGATTACTGAACATTTGGCTTTTTTTATGTGCCGGATATTTCTCATCTTTTGCCCAACAAAACATCTATGTAAATCAAGTAGGTTATACTCCGACCTCAGCCAAACTTTTTTTTACAGACTACCCGGCTGATAGCTTTGACATTGTAAATATTCATAGTGAAACGGTCGCGTACCATCATGTTATTGAACTTAAAACAAAAAATGATGTCAATAGTGGATTAACCCTATACACAGGAGACTTTTCTGACTTACAATTACCAGGTCGCTATCTCATCAGAGTACACTCGTCGCTTAATTCAGGAATTTCATCTTATCCGTTTGTCATTTCCGATTCAGTCTATAGCGAGATGATTCACCTGGCAAACAAATCTCTTTACCTACAAAGGTGTGGTATGGCAATGAAACCCCATCATGCAGGAAAATACACCCGTAACATATGCCATCTGGATGATGCACATTATCATCCTTCCACCGGACAAAAAGGCTCTAAAGATGTAACTGGCGGATGGCATGATGCCGGAGATTACGGCAAATACATTGCGCCTGGATCCGTAACGATCAGCATCTTATTGTTAGCTCATGAACTAAATCCTGAAAAATTCTCCAGTGATTCATGGGGAATTCCCGAAAGCGGTAACGGAATACCTGATTTATTAGATGAGGTGAAGTATGAATTGGACTGGATGTTTAAAATGCAACGTGAAGACGGCGCGGTCCATGAAAAAGTACATTCGAAGGATTATGCTCAATTTGTAATGCCCCACGAAGGTCAACTAAACAGATACATTTATGAGGTATCATCAACAGCAACTGCTGATTTTGCAGCAGTGATGGCCCTTTCGGCCAGAAAGTTCAAGCCCTTCAATCCTGACTACTCAGCAAAGTGCCTGGTTGCCGCCCAAAGCGCCTATGAATACCTTCAGGAAAATCCGGAAGTATTTCCTCCAGGAGGCTTTAAGAACCCAAGTGATACACAAGCTGGAGGTTATTCGGATGCCTTCGATAAAGATGAACGGATATGGGCTGCAGCTGTATTATTTATCACAACCGGTGAAAAAAAATACCATCAAGACTTTACATCCTTGTATGCTCAACTCAGTTCTGAATTTTCTGTGTTAGCCTGGAATAACCCTTCTCCGCTTGCTTACTATTCATATCTACTAAACGAACTGACTAAAAATGATGAAACCATTCGAAAACAATTAAAAGAAAGCCTTATCACTTTTTGTGACCATCAACTTAAATTAGCTACTAAAGATGGATTTGGCATGGCCATGGCACCTAACGACTTCATCTGGGGCTCCAACGGCCACCTGCTTAATAAAGCCATGAATCTGCTTATTGGATACGAATTAACGCATGATCAAAATTACCTTAAACTGGCCAATCATCATTTGAATTACATCCTTGGTGTCAATCCGTTAAAAAAGAGTTATGTCACAGGCGTAGGAACTAATCGCATTTTGCACTTACATCATGCACCAACTGTAGCTGATATGCATGCAGAACCGATTCCCGGAATATTAACAGGTGGACCGAATCGCCTATTACAAGATCGTTCACTGAAGAACACTTTCACCAATGACACTCCTCCTGCTAAAACATTTCTTGACAATGAAGAGAGTTATTCCTCCAATGAAAATACAATTTACGCCAATGCATCGTTAGTTTTTATAGCGGTTTATTTCAATCAGTTCGTCTTTACTAACAAGTAGTATAATCTATTCATTAGTCATCCCGGGCAAACATAAAATTGTCCGGGATTATTTTTAGTCGTCATCTTCCAGAATGAATATTTTCTCGACCGGTACTTCAAAGTACCGGGCAAATTTTAACGCAAGAAGTGTTGACGGAACGAACTTTCCTTTTTCAATTGTATTAATGGATTGCCTCGAAACACCAATAACTTCTGCCAACTGAGCCTGAGTGATATCCTTTATAGCTCTTTGCACCTTTAACGTGTTTTTCATACTCCGTACTTCCATTTCTTTTGATACACATACAATACAACATAAATCAACATCTGCGTCTGTAGAGCATACAAAACTTCAAATCGGGTTGATCCTCTAATAACCATGATTAAAAAGAATAGCAGCCAACTACTTGCCACAGCCCACGCTAAACAATTCATTCTCAACTTCTCGATAAATTCATCCTCTACCCTTTCTTTGGCAAAAACATACATCAATAAGCCACTGAGAGAAAGAATAATTCCAACCCAATCAAAAGTTTTTTGCTCTTGCACTGTATATATTAATCCACCATTTCGTTCAATGTACTGCACCATACTCTCTTCAGAAGAATAACTGAGATGATGGTAGCCTTCATAAAAACCCGCTTTTGCATGGTCTATATCACCAATAAAGGAAACAATTATTGAAATAAGAAAAATAACAATTCCAACTTTTCGAAAAGGGTAAGGTAAAATAGTTTTCATTAGTACAAATTTACATTTAGCAACATTTACACGACCAAATGTAAACTTTATTTTACATTTAGGCAAATAAAATATACACATCGACTCTGTTTTGCCTATAAAAAATTGATGTTTAGAAATTCACTGGCATTGCCTGATCTAACTGCTCCATCCAATGGTATAGTTTACTGCCAAGAATACCTTTTTGAATGTCCTTTGATTTCTGTTCATAGTTACGATACAATGGTGTATGACCCGTATAATTAAAATCAAATTTTCGGGAGCTCACCTGATACATCGCCAGAATAATTCCAAGTACGAAAAGTGAAAATGACAAATATTTGGCTACCCACCTTTTTATCAAGAGTAAAACTAAAATATTGAAAACAACCATTGTGACAACAATCAAAAACAGATCGTAGTTATTCCACCACCAAATCTGACCAGTTCCTCCAATGTAGCTATCCGAAGGCCAAAAGAAATTGATACCTCCCCATACACTTGAAGGTGTTATCATATCTTCAACCAGGTGGATAACAAAACCGCTCCCAAAGGCTATTAACAAAAGAACCCTTGATTGATAACTGTTGAGAATCGTCGATTTAAGCTGGCATCTTTTCCTGAGAGCAAAAATGAACACTCCCACGAGTATCAACAAAAATAAACCACCCGCAACTGAATGCAAGAATCCATGATGTGAATACCAAAATTTTCCAAAGTAAATTGATTTGCCACTATGTTCCAATTGAATAAGTTGTCCGATGGTAGAATCAAAACCTGACCATAAACTAATGGCATCAAAATCAGGTATACAACCACCAATACCACCACTAAGTATAATGGCAAATCGGCTTCGAATACGTGGCTCTGAAAAACTAGCAATAACAGTTGCAGCGGCATCGCCTG
>Ga0193953_1000759_pt1 | contig 16376 bp, 19 predicted proteins | sample BB_4_MG_FD_140325 | JGI IMG/M metagenome (GOLD analysis project Ga0193953, IMG submission 140325) | Microbial mat bacterial communities from the Broadkill River, Lewes, Delaware, United States - BB_4_MG | ecosystem: Environmental > Aquatic > Freshwater > River > Microbial mats | place: USA... | reverse complement strand
GTATGCTTTTTGCCAAGTCTCTTTCACACTTTTATATAGTTCATGATTTTGCATATTTGGAGTGTACTCTTTATCCCAAGATACTAACTCCTTTGCTGCAGATTTTAGGTCTTTGTAAATTCCTGCTCCAACTCCAGCAGCCATAGCTGCTCCCAATGCTGTAGCTTCAGTCACATTTGGTATCTTTACAACACAGCCTGTCACATCTGAAAGTATCTGACACCATAGTTTCCCTTTACTTGCCCCACCTGCAAATACGATTTTCTCTGTTTTAATACCACTAAAAGATTCTATTTTTTTAAGATTTATATCACTTACGATACACGCATTTTCTTGTAAACTTCTAAACATACTTGCTTTATTGCAAATAGTTGGATCTATGCTTAGATTTAAAAAACTAGGAGCTGCATGGTACCATTTACCATATTTCATACTATCACTAAATATAGGGATGATTCCGTATGATCCAACAGGTACATTTGAAGCTTTCTCTTCAAGAAGTTCATATACATCGATACCTCTTTTTAAAGCTTCCATTTTCTCCATATCACAAAAAGCATCTCTAAACCATCGCATCACTAGTCCACTAAAAAATGTGATCCCTTCTGCTTGAGAAAGTTGTGGTATTACATGTGGATTGACACGAATACTCATATCTTTTGGGGGAACTGTTGCACTTGGCATATTTACTACTTGTTGCCAAAATGAACCACCAAGTATCGCTACATCTCCATCTTCTACGACTCCTAATCCAGCACTTCCTAACTGAACATCTCCTCCACCCATCACAACTAACGTTTCACTATCAAGTGCACAAAATGGATTGGTTACTGTTCCTATTACATCACCAGTTTCGTATACTTCTGGAAAAATATCATCTTTTATACCAACTTTTTTAGCCATAAAAGAAATCCACTCACGCCTTTCTAAGTTAAATATACCTGCAGTTCCTGCGTTACTTGGTTCACTGGCAATAATTCCACTAAGTTTGTAAAGTATCCAGTCACTTATCATAGAGATGTTTTGTACACTCTCATAAAGTTCAGGCTTATTATTTTTTAGCCACATAATACGTGGCAAAGCACCTAAAGCAAATGTTTGACCAGAAAGTGCATAAAACTCCTCTTCTACTCCATCAAATTGTTCTTTAAGATATTGTACCTCTTTACTCGCTCGTGCATCTACATTTGCAACAGCGAATATCTCTACACCATTATTATCGTATAAAACAATCCCCTCTCGCATACTAGTAGAACTAACGCTCACTATATCTTTTGCATCTATTTTTGCTTTTTCTATAGATTCTTTTATACATTTTAATACAAGTTTCCAATTATTAACACAATCAAAACTCATAGAGTTAGCAACACCCTTTTCTTCTATGTGTATCCACTCTGATTGACTCATTGATATCTGATTTCCTTTTGTATCAAATATAACTGCTCTTACACTACCTGTTCCTGCATCGATTGCCATTAAATATTGCACTAAATGTCCTTTTATAGATATAAATAAATTATAGCAAAATAAGCTGTTTTTATTTTTTATTTTTTCTAAAGAATCTTCTAAAAAATAGATATTTATCTTTTATTTTGTTACTTTTATACTCATATTATTTTTATTCTTATGCTAATATTATACTAAACTGAGTAATATAGGAACATATAGTATATCATTAATCAATTGTATCAATAATATAAATGAAAGGCAAAATATGGAAAAATTTTTATACTTGACAGATCAAAATGAGAGTAAAGAACACAGTTTTATTGGACCACTATTTGAAAAATATTTAGGAAAACATTACGAAGTAGATATTATGTACTTTTCTAAAACAAGTGAAAAATTTGAGATAAAAAATGGAAACCATTTTATCATGCCATTAAAATATAAACATGAAATTATCGCAGAACTTGATAGAAACAAAATATATATTGGAAAATATAAATATGTATTTGTAAGAAATCATACAGCTATTTTAAAAGAGGTTATTCAAGCAAAACACGAATACAACTTCATATTAGGATATAGATTATCATTTCCAAAAAGAATTGCAAAACTACAAAAAGATGAAGCAAACAACAAAAAAAGTTTTTTTGATGTAATTAGTAATAAAGTTAAAATATTCTCAGAAACAAACTTAATAAACCAGTGTGATCTTTTCTTGCCTACTTCTAGACAAATGAGAGACGATTATTTAAAGTCAGTAAAAACACGAACTTTTATCATCCCATCAGCTATTGATCCTGAGGTATTACACCCAAATATTCAACATGATGGAGAAGAAAAACGATTTTTCTATGCTGGAACATTAGATAAGTTAAGAGAATTTGAAACTATCATGGAAGCATTTTCTTTAGTAGATCCTACAAAATTTAAACTTATGATCTCGACTAAAGATCCCCTATATGCAAAACAAATGATTGAATCATATCCAGATTTAAAAGATAATATTGAGTTGTATAATGCAGAAACAAAAGAGGAACTTTTAGAGTTGATTGCAAAAGCAGATATAGGACTAGCATCTTTACCAAATACTGTACTATTTAATAGCTCTACTCCTATGAAAGTACTTGATTATTATTCATCTGCAGTACCATGTTTAATGACAAAAAATGAAAACAATGAATCTATTTTTACAGATAATACGTCTGCATGGATGTGTGAATTTGATAAAAATTCTATCAAAGATAAAATTGAAGAGATTCTTGAATTAAGTAAAGAGGAGGTTGCAGAAGTAGGTATCAAAGGTCAAAATAAATTATTAGATATCCGAAATTTCAAGCGAATAGCTGACGATTTAGCACATCAGTTAAATATATTATAGATTATCTTATCCTCTCCAAGTATTCTTGGAGAAGTAGATTTTAAATCACTCTATTTTTTTAATTTGGCTTGTTCTAATTCCCAGTATTCCATGTAGAAACTATCAGATAAACTGATACTTTTATAACCACCTAACATGTCTGCTCGTAAAACAGCTCTCATTGTGTGGTTATTGATATCCTCTATGATAGAAGCCTCTTTTTCATCTTTACCAAAACTTATTGTTCCATAGTTTTTTACAACAGCCCAATTTGGTGTTGGATTTAGCATAATCTCATTTGATGTAAATTGATTATAATATTCTACATATTCCTCTTCAAAAAAGTCTAATGCCTCTTGAATATTACCATTTTCAATAATCATTGGTGTTCTTTTTGTTCTTATAATATGTTCGGGTGTTAAAACACCTCTGCTAGCTATATTTTTAATATCTCTTTGTGATGCATAATGTAAAGCTAAAGGGGACTGATTTACTTTTAAAAACACTTCATATCCTTTTTCTTTAGAGATAAGGAGTTTTAAGTTATTTAAATTAAGTTCTGCTTTTGGTACATACTTTTCGATAATCAAATCTGCATTTTCATCTAAAAATTCTTCTGCTTTACTTACACCTGTTATCATTTTTTCATATGATACTTTTGGATCATTATCAAAAGTGAAAATTCCATGATTATGTAAAATTATACCTTCACATGTGTCCCAATCAATTTTTTCTATCTCATTATAAATGGTTTGTGCCAAAACAAATCCAGGCATAACATAAGGGATAACTAAATAGTTTGGGTAGATTTCATTTATATACTCTATACCATTTTCACTATTTGAGATAGTTACAACAGCATCACTATGTGTATGATCTACATATTTAAAAGGGATAATAGCATGTAAAATAGCTTCTACAGAAGGGTTTGGAGCACTCTTGTCTATCATCGCTTCTTTTTGTTGAGATACCATCTCACTATCACTAAGTTGTCTTAAAGTTGCCATCTCTTTTAACACATTAAGTTTAACAGGAGCAAAACCAGCTGCTTCAATAGTAGCCAAATCCCAACCACTTCCTTTTACATAAAGTATCTCTTCACCATCAACAACACTTTTTACAGAGGTATTTCCGCCACCATGTAAAACTAAAGATGAATCACCACCTAATAACCTTGATGTATATACTCTAAATTCTAAATCAGTTTTAAAGTTTTTTGCAACATTATCGTCATATAAGCTTTTCATTATATACTCCTAAAATCCAAAATGGTAAAACTCTTTTGGTTCTTTTGCTTGAAATTCATAACCTAATATTCTTGTTACTTTACTATGTAACATCACACGAGTTACTTGATTTGATGCTTTCCCATACTGTAGGTCACCAATGATTGGCATACCTGCATATTGTAAATGCACTCTAATTTGATGAGTTCTTCCATTTTCAATAATTATTTTTATCTTACTTTTTTTACCCTCTACCATATTTGGGATTACTGTAGTTTTTGCTGGTTTTCCATGTTGCTCATCAATTCTACTTCTTGCAACTTTCCCTTTAATTGTAGAAATTGGCATATCTATTACTTGCTCTTCTACAATTTTTCCATCTACTATTGCTACATATTCTTTATAGACTTTATTGTTTCTAAATTCATTTATAGCTTTTTTTCGAAACTCTTCATTTTTTGCCATAAGCATTACGCCACTAGTTTCTTTGTCAAGTCTATTTAATAAAACAGCTTGGGGAAATTTTTTTTCTACCTCTTGTGCATTTAAATGTGCAGGTTTATCAACAACTAAAATGTCATCATCTTCAAAAATAACTCGAGCATTTGCTATCTCTTTTACTTTAAAAATTGTATCCTCTTTAAGTTCACCTCTTGCAACTTGAAGTTTTTTTCCTCCAACAGTAACTACACCTTTATCTATAAGCTCTTTTGCTTTACCATTTGAGATACCTTCTTGAATAGCGAGTAATTTATATGCTTTTTCCATAATTATATATCCTTTATATATTGTAATATAGGCTCAACAGATCCTGCTTTACCTAAACTTGTTTGTTTTAAATTTTTAATATCATCTAAATATTTTTTTAACTCATCATTATTAATAAGATAATAATCATTTACACACTCAAAAAGTGATTTTTGGTTAAATATAACTTTACCACTTAATACTTTTGTATTAAAAAAAGCTGGTTCTATAGGATTATGTCCACCTGCTGTTTTAATAAATCCTCCACCTAAAATCACAACATCACTAATAGCATAGATATTGATAAGTTCTCCCATCACATCAACTAATGTGATATCACTATTAAAGTTTTCTTCTAAAGAATACCTATGAAATGTCACTTCACTATTGTTATACTTTTTTTCTAATAGTGAGTATACTTCATTAAATCTTTCAGGATGTCTAGGGACTAAAATTAGTTTACCTTGCTCTTTATCCCAAGCGTTTAAGATTAGTTCCTCTTCAGTAGCATGCGTACTACCAGCAGTTATCACAACACCATCAGGTTTTTTTAAAGTTTTAGTTGTTTTAGGCAAACTTGCTAGTTTTATATTTCCTATAACCTCTACGTTTCTAGCCCCTAACTCTTCTAATCTGATTTTATCTTGTTCACTTTGTGCAAAAACTTTATTTACATATTGAAAAAGTTGTTTATAAAAAAAACGAAATTTCATATACTTTTCATATGATTTATCGTTTATTCTAGCATTTATTAATACAGTTTTTGTTCCTTTATTAAATGAACAAAGAAATAGCATATACCAAAGTTCTGCTTCCATCACTAAAAGAGCTTTTTGTTTTTTCACCCAAAAAGGAAGAAATATCTCAAATGGCAAATAACGTACATTTTTTACCATCTCTTTCCCTTGAGCATATCCTGTATTTGTAATAACTGATAAATTAATATCATCTTTATTGAGTTCATCAAATATTGGTTTTAACGCTTTTGTTTCACCCATAGAGCAACTATGAAACCAGATTTTATTTTCTTCAAACTTTGGATTATTAATTAAAAAAAATTTTGCAGGTATTGCTTGTGAGTATTTTTTGTTTCTTGCTTTAAATAAAAGGAAAGGGATTGCTAGTATATATAAAACTAAAGCAAGAAGATAATAAATAAATTTAAACATTTATTATCTTCTGTATGGTGTTCTTATGCTGATGGCTCATTCTCTTTATAGATAATTCTACCACAGTGAGGACAAGTCATAATCTCATCAGAAACAATAAATTCTGCATAGAATCTATCATTAAGTTTCATATGACAACCATAACATGCTTGTTTTTTAACAGGTACAACTGAATTTTCATTTGCCCATCTCTTAATTTTTTCATAAAAAGATAATACTTTTGAATCTACTGTTGAAACTAAAACAGATTTTTCTTCATAAATATCATTTTTTTGTTTTTCTAATTCAGCTATATTTTTATCTATTGCTTCTTTTAATTCTTTAACAGATTCTTCTTCATCTGCTAACTCTTTTTTTAATCCCTCTAACTCTTCAGTTTTAGCAGCAGCTAAAGCATCTAGTCTATTGATCTCTTCATTTGCAAAACTTACTTGCTCTTTAGCAATCTCTTCTTCTAATTGTAAAGCTTTTACTTCTTTTTCATTTTTAGCTAACTTATGTTTCCCTGCTATCTCTTCAAGTTTATCAGATAACTCTTTTAAATGAATATCATTTTTGATTCTTTTATTTTTTGCATCATCAATAATATGATAAAGCTTTTCTAAGTCTTCAGTAAGCTTATTAACAACTTGTGTAAATACTTTTAGTTTCTCTTCTTCATTTTTGATTTTTGGGTCGAAGTTTACAATATCTTTATCGAAACTCGATAATTTTACTAATTGTTCTAGATGTTTATTCAATCTTTTTTCCTTATATATAATTAAATGGATTGTGTGATTTTAGCATTATAGCTTTTTTATCATTAGTTTTCAAATATTTTTCAATGAGTCTATTCATAAGGGTGATAAAATGTATCTCACTTTCATAGTGACCAATATCTATTAAGCATATATCACGTACTTTTGCATCCATCGCTTCATGATATTTTATATCACCTGTAATAAAACAATCTGTTTTAATACTTGGTAATAATGACATACCTGCACCAGTAGTTAATGAAACTGTATTAATATGTTTTTTTGCATTCGTTATTTTCAGTTTTTTTAAACCTAATTTATCTTTGAGATGTTTTGCAAAGTCTTCTAATGAAAGATTTATATCAGCACATAAAATAAAATCTTCATCTTCTTTAAAATCAAATTCTAAAATCTCTTTACCTACATAACTATTTAAATGTGTTTTATCAATATTTGTATGCATACAGATGAGTGATATATCTTTTTTGATAAGTTTTTTTAAAATTTTTGTTGTATAAGTATTATCATTTATACTTTTTAATGGTGAAAAAATAAGAGGATGATGAGTGATAATTAAACTCTTTTTTTTCACCTTTTTCAACATTTTTAAATCTAAATCTAATGATATATAAATATTTTCGAATTTATCTTGCATATTTCCAACTAATAAACCACTATTGTCCCATTTTTCTTGTAAAGAGAAAGGAGATAGTGAGTCTAAGTAATTGTAAATATCTTCTATTTTCATAAATTTAAATGTTTCCTAATCTTTTTAATCGTTCAGGCTCTTGCTCTTTATACATAGCAGCACATCCTAAAGATAATTCACGTACTTTTAAAATATAGTTTTGTCTACTTGTTACACTAATAGCTTTTCTAGCATCAAGTGTATTAAAAGCATGTGATGCCATCATACATTGATCATAAGCAGGTAATGGTAATCCTGCTTCTAAACATCTTTTACACTCATTGAAAGCATCATCAAAGTGTTTAAATAACATATCTGTATCTGCTACTTCAAAGTTATATTTACTAAACTCTATTTCACCCTCTAAGTGAATATCTTTATATGTTGTTTTTCCATATTCGTTTTCATTCCAAACAATATCAAAAACAGTATCAACACCTTGAAGATACATAGCAAGTCTTTCAGTTCCATATGTAATCTCAACAGCAACAGGATCACAAGGAATTCCTCCTACTTGTTGAAAATAAGTAAATTGAGTAACTTCCATACCATCAAGCCAAACTTCCCAACCTAGACCCCAAGCACCAAGTGTTGGAGATTCCCAGTTGTCTTCTACAAATCTAATATCATGTTTTGATAAATCAAGTCCTAAATATTCTAAAGATTTTAAATACAAATCTTGGATATTGTCTGGACTAGGTTTTATTAAAGCTTGAAATTGATAATAAGAACCAAGTCTGTTTGGATTTTCACCATATCTTCCATCTGTTGGACGACGACTAGGTGCTACATATGCTACACTCCAAGGTTTACTATCTAAACTTCTTAATAATGTAGCTGGATGGAAAGTACCAGCACCAGCAGGAATATCATAAGGTTGTAAAATATTACAACCCTGTTCTGCCCAATACTGTTGAAGTTTTAAAAGTAACTCTGAAAATGTTATATTTTTATTTTCCATAATTAAATAATTACTTCTATCTCACGAGAATCATTCTCTACATTTTTCTCTTTTACTATTCTATCTTCTTGTAATTTAATAGCTAATTCTTTATCATTTATTGCTAAAATTTGTATTGCTAAATATGCTGCATTGATAGCTCCGGCTTTTCCTAAAGCAACTGTAGCAACAGGCATACCTGAAGGCATTTGAACTGTTGAAAGCATAGCATCCATACCATCCATTGCTCCACCTTTCATAGGTACACCAATAACAGGCTTAGTAGTCCCAGCAGCTAGTGCTCCTGCTAAATGAGCAGCCATACCAGCAGCTGCAATAAATACCTTAGCACCTTTAGCTTCTGCATCTTTAATATATTTTTTTGTTCTATCAGGTGACCTATGTGCAGAAGATATAATTAACTCATATTTTACATTAAACATCTCTAGTGTATCTGCACAATTTTTCATAATTTCATAGTCTGACTTACTTCCCATAATTATTGAAACAAAATCCATATTTATCCTTTATATCGTATATATTTTTAATGATTATATCAAAAAATTACTTAAAAAAAATTAGTCAAACGTTACCAAGTTTCTTAAAATATTCTAAAATTCTATTATAAGTTTAAATAATTTAAGTAAAAAAAGATTATACTTGATCGATTTAAAATCTACGACTAAAGGAAAAAATATGTCTAATAATACAAATAGACGAGATTTTCTAGGTATGTCATTTGCAGCTGTAGCTGCAGTTGGAGGAGCAGCGGCGCTTGTTGGTATGAAACAAGCGTGGGATCCACTTCCATCTGTATTAGCAGCAGGATTTACTACAATAGACCTTGCAAATAGTGACTTAGTACCAGGAAAACCTCAAACGTTTACATGGAGAGGGAAACCTATTTTTGTTCTTCTTAAAAACAAAGAGATGGAACAATTTGATGGTGATTTAGTAATCGGAGATAACAGATATACAGTTACTGTAGGTCTTTGTACACATCTAGGTTGTATTCCAGCTTGGAAAGGTGATAAGTGGAAATGTGCATGTCACGGTGGAGAATTCAACTCCAATGGACAACAAATATTTGGACCACCACCAAAACCTTTTGTTATCCCACCGTTTAGTGTTAATGGAACTGTTCTTACTTTAGGTGAAGATGGTCCAGAATCTAAAGCTATGATGACAGCAAGAGCGTAAGGATAAGATATGGCAGAAATTAAAGAATCATTTTTTAGCGCTGAAGGTCTCGAAAAAAGATTAAATGGGAAAAAATTCTGGAAAGTTATGATGACAGAATATTGGATTCCTAAAGATATTAACTTCTTATGGGCAATGGGTGTAGTTTTAGCAACTACTTTCGCAATTTTGATTGTTAGTGGGATTTTCCTATTAATGTACTACAAACCAGATACAGCTTTAGCTTTTGATAGTGTTAACTATACAATTATGCAAGAGGTTGCTTATGGTTGGTTATTTAGACATATGCATGGTGTTGCAGCTTCAGTTGTATTTTTAATCATTTATATTCATATGTTTACAGGTATCTACTACGGTTCATATAAAAAAGGGAGAGAGATGATTTGGTTATCTGGTATGTTATTATTTGTAACATTCAGTGCTGAAGGTTTCTCTGGTTATATGTTACCATGGGGACAAATGTCTTACTGGGCAGCTGCAGTTATTACTAACTTATTTGCTGGTGGTTCATTAGAAGCTTGGGGACTAGTTGAATGGATTAGAGGTGGATTTGCTGTTAATGATGCAACACTTACTAGATTTTTCATGTTACACGTTTTCTTATTACCTTTAGTAATTATTAAACTTATTGTTGTTCACTTTTATACTTTAAGAATTCCTCACGTAAATAATCAAAATTCTGAGGATATTGATTATGATGCTGAAGCTGAAAAATATTTAGCTGGAAATAAAAAAGAGTCTAAAGTTATCCCATTTTGGCCTGTATTCTTATCTAAAGATTTTGCAGTTCTTGGTTTATTTTTAATATTCTATTTTTACTTAGTTTTCTTTAACTATAACTTTGCAATGGATCCAGTTAACTTTGACCCTGCAAACCCAATGAAAACTCCTGCACATATTTACCCAGAGTGGTATTTCTTATGGTCTTATGAAACATTAAGAGGACCTTTCTTTGATATGTTTGGTATGAAAGCCGGTGATATTGGTCTTATTATTTTTGGTTTAGCACAAGTTATTTTTGTTGTATTCCCATTCTTAGATAGAGATCCTGATATTTTACCTGCACATAAACGACCTAAATTCTTTATATGGTTCTGGATTATGATTGTAGATTTACTTGTGCTTTCTGTTTATGGTAAATTACCTCCAACTGGTGCTAATGCTTGGGTAGGATTCTATGCTACGGCATTATTCTTGCTATTATGGGCTTCATTACCATTTATTACAAAATCAGATGCAAAAGCAAGAGGAGCGTTATAATGAGAGAGATTAAAATACTATTCATAGTTGCATTCTTTACTGGTCTTTTATACTGGGGTGTTGAGCCATTTGCTCACTCAAAATTACATCCACATGTAGAAGCTCCTGATTATTCATTTAAAGATGTACAAGGTTTAGATGGTATGGTAGGAAATGCTACAGCTGGTGCAGAGATAGTTGCTAATAACTGTACAGCTTGTCATAGTATAGAAGTTGCTGGTTTTCCAGCTTTAATGGACAATGCTTCAAATGCTGCTGCATACGGTGTTGTTCCTCCTGATTTAAGTACTGCTGGTAAATTATATGATGCAAACTTTTTAGCTGCATTTGTTAAAGATCCTGCGGTTGCTACAAAAACAACACATAAGTTTGAAGATGGTGCTTCTCACCCTATGCCTGGATATAGCTGGATGCAACCTCAAGAGATTGCAGATATCGTTGCATATTTACAATCAATTGCACCAAAAGAGATGACTAATAAAGAAGTATTTGCTAATGCTTGTCAAAGATGTCACTCTATTAAATATGGTGATTTTTATGGTGGTAGCATGGCTGCACTAACTCCAGATGCTAACATAAAAAAATATATGGGTGTTGTTCCTCCTGATTTATCACAATTTATCAGAAGTAGAGGAGAAGAGTACTTACATGAATTTATCAATAACCCTCAAAAACACCTTGAAGGTACAGCAATGCCTAGAGTTGGTTTAACTTTAGAGTCTGAAAAACAAGTTATTGAATATTTAACAGAAGTTGGTGATAGCAAAAAAGCTGAGAGAGAAGCTTTAGGTGCACCATTCTTAGGTTATCTAGTTATATTTGCAATCATGGCTTGGGCTTGGAAAGCAAAAATTTGGCGAAAAGTACACTAATAAAGGAAAATGATGAAATTAACTAAAATTTTAATGGCAGGTATTCTAAGTGTTACTATTGCTTCTGCAAATGAAACTCTTAATAATTCTATGAATATTATGCAACAAGGTATTGAAGAAGTACAATTCGGATTTATTAATCACAATGAAGAGATTATAAGAAAAGGGATTGAAGCTATCAAAAAAGGAAATACAATGTTTTCAGATGAAGCTTTAATTAAACAATCTTTACCTTCAGATAAAAAACATATGGTTAATGTTGCTTCAAATGCAGCAAAAAGAATTACTGAAGATGCAAAAAACATGGAAGCTTACTTAAATGCAAAAGCTTACGTAAAAGCTACTGAAGTATATTCAGATATGCTCAATGCATGTTCTACATGTCATAGTATCGTTAGAAGTTGGTAATAACCTCTTTCCTATAATACTAGAAAATAAAAAAAAGGAAGGACATTTTGTTCTTCCTTTTTTTATATATAAAAGGAATAATAAATGTTAAAATATATTTATCTTATTTTATTACTAGGAAATATTATGCAAGCAGATTTTACAAGTTTAAGTACAAATGCCGTACAACAAGAGATTAAAGAGGGTACTGTTCTTATAGATATAAGAAGAGAAGATGAATGGAACCACTATGGTATAATAGAAGGCAGTCATAAACTTACTTTTTTTGATGAAACAGGCCGTTATGATATCAATAAATGGATGGAGCAATTTATTAAAATTGTAAAAGATAAAAATCAAAAATTTATTTTAGTATGTGCGCATGCAAATAGAACAAAAACAGTTGGTAATTTTTTAAGTTCAGAGTTGAGTTATAAAAATGTATATGAATTACATGGTGGTATCAATTATGGCTGGATAGATAAAGGTCTAAAAACAGTAAAATAATTTTACTGTTTTAAACAGCCAATTTAGAAGCTATTGTGATTACACCTGTTTCACTTCTTAAAATTAAAGAGGAGTTTATTCCTACAATTTTATCTTGTGAAAATTTATTTATCTCTTTTGTAGAAAAGCCACCTTCACAACCTATGATAATAGTTTTTATAATATCTTTTTTATCATCTATTAAATTTTTTGAAAAATTGAACATATAACTATCAGGATATTTATTTAAAAATGCATCCAAACTTTCAATCTCTTCTAACTCTATAATATTACTTCGTCCACTTTGTTGACTTGAATTAATTAATAATTTTTCTAATTTATTAAAATTTATCGTAAATTTACCTTGTGAGTATTCACAATTTATAAATGTAATTTTAGTTACCCCTAATTCATTTAAACTTGCTATCACTTTTTCTACAGATTTGGGATCGATTTTACACCAACCTATATGTAACTCTTTTTTAGGCTCAATAATCTTCTCTTCACTGCTAATAAGAGAAAGTGTAGTTTTTCTTCTATCAATATTTTCTATTTTATAACTATAAAGATAATTATCCTCTAAATTTCGAAAATATAATGGTTCATCTACATTATGTCGTCTTACTTTAAAAAGATACTTATGAAGTTCAGCCTCTATTTCAATTGAAGTTAGTCCTGAATCTTTATGATATGTAAACTGCATAATATATTAAAATATTTTTGATACAACATAGGTAAAGACAACAGCACTAATCTCCATCATATAGATTTTTTTTGCAAAAATACGAAACTCTTGCTGTTTTTCTATCTCTGCTACTTTAATCACTCTCATTTTTTTATATCTTTTGATCTCTAAAACCATAATAAATATCGTTGTTGCTAACATTAATAAAACCGTTATACTCAAATCATGTGAAAATGCTGCTACCACACCACCTGTATAAGCTACGACAGCATTCATTGAATGATAAATAGGTGTCATTAATTTTAGTCTTTTAACTATTGTAAAATAATCTTCCACTTTTAAAACGGTAAATAAATTGTTAATCATAATTAAAACTAATATTACAATTGCATATACATGCCATGTAACAGATGTGTTTACAAACTCCATATATAATATTCCTCTTTAATATTTTTCGGTATTATATCATATATAAATTAAGGGGTAGTATTATGAGTATCTGTATCAAAGAGGCATTACGAATTATTTGTAAAAATATAACCAAAGTTTCATGTGAAGTTATTCCCATTGAAAATATACATGGCCGAATTTTAGCTGAAGATATCTATGCAAACTTATCTCTTCCTACTTTTAATAACTCTGCTATGGATGGTTATGCTGTAAAATTTGACGATGCTGGCAAAAAAGTAAAAGTTGTAGATACTATTTTTGCTGGTAGTGACAAAAGAACTAATTTTGAAGAATCACAATGTGTTAAAATTATGACAGGTGCTAGAGTTCCAACTACTACAGAAGCTATTGTACCTCAAGAATTAGTAGAAATTATAGATAAAGATACCATTTTATTACCAAGTACAATTAAGATAAATCAACATATCAGATTTACTGGAGAAGATATTGAAAAAGGTGAAAAACTTTTATGTGAAGGAGATGATTTAAACTTTAGTTCTGTTACTATCTTAGCATCACAAGGTACCACTCATGTAAAAGTGTATAGAAAACCTAAAATTTCAGTTTTTACTAGCGGAGAAGAACTAAAACTGCACTATGAAAAAATCGAAGAATACCAAATATATAACTCAAATACACCAACGCTTTTAGCAAGAACAGAAGAACTTGGTGCAGATGTAACTTTTGTAGGGATGGCAAAAGACAATATAAACTCTCTAAAAGAAGTTATATCTAACTCTTTATATGCTGATTTTATCATAACTAGTGGTGGGATAAGTGTAGGAGATGCTGATTTTACAAAAGAAGCTTTTGATTCTTTTAATATGGAAACACTTTTTAATGGGATCACTATAAAACCAGGAAAACCAACTGTTTTTGGAAAAATCAATAATACTTATATTTTAAATCTTCCAGGAAATCCACTAGCAGCTGCACTTATTTTTGAAGTATTTGGAAAAGTAATAATGCAAAAACTTTCAGGAAGCAAAAATATATACCACAATACATTATTAGCTAAAATGGGTGAAAAGCTAGACAACAAAAAAGGAAGAACTACAATAATTCCAGGTTTCTTTGATGGAGAATTTTTCACTGCTTCACAAAAAAGAGCTGCAGGGATGGTAGGTGTACTTCATAAATGTAACAGTATTATGGTACTTAATAAACAAAATGAAAAAATAGAAAAAGATGCAATAGTAAAAATACTTCCTATTAACTGGAAGTTTTTTACAGATATAGAAAAAGATTATTTTAATTAAGGAATTAGACGTAGATATGAAAAAAGCAGTATGTATTTTAAGTGGAGGTATGGATTCAACTCTCTCCTCTTATATAGCAAAAAATAGCGGTTATGAAATTATAGCCGTACACTTTAATTATGGACAACGAACAGAGCACAAAGAATTAGAAGCATTTAGAAATATTGCGAGAGAACTTGATGTAGAAAAAAAATATGAGATAAATATCCCTTTTTTTACACAAATAGGGGCATCTGCTTTAACAGATAAATCTATTGATATTCCTACAGGTGGAGTTGAATCTGGAGTACCTGTAACCTATGTACCTTTTCGAAATGGAATATTCTTGAGTATTGCTACAGCTATTGCAGAAAAACATGGTGCAGAAGCTTTATATATAGGTGTAGTTCAAGAAGATAGTAGTGGTTATCCAGACTGTACAGATACTTTTATAGATAAGATGTCTGATGCTATGAATCAAGGAACTAAAGAGGAAACAAAACTCAAAATAATCACACCACTAGTGCATATGTCAAAAGCTCAAATTGTTACAAAAGCACTTGAACTTAATGTACCTTTAGAACACACATGGAGTTGTTACGCAAATGAAGATAAAGCGTGTGGGGTTTGTGATAGTTGTAGACTACGACTAAATGGTTTTAAACTAGCTGGAACTACTGATAAAATTGAGTATGTTAATACAAACGATTAATTAATCGTTTGTATTAAATGCTCTATCTCCAGCGTCGCCAAGTCCAGGTCTAATATAATTATTTTCATCTAATCTCTCGTCAACTTGAGCAATAAAAATATCTACATCAGGATGTGCTTCTTGAACAAAGTTGATCCCTTCTGGTGCACCAATAAGATTTAATGAGATAATTTTTTGAGCACCTTTACTTTTAAGATAATCAATGCCATCTACTAGAGAACCTCCTGTAGCAATCATAGGATCAAGTAATAAAACAGTTTTTCCATCTAAATTTGGTATATTTTCATAAAATAGTTTTGATTCTGATGTTTCCTCATCTCTTTTCATAGCTAAAAATCCACTTTTTGCATAGGGTAAGGTTCTTAGTATTCCTGTAAGCATAGGTTCCCCTGCTCTTAAAATAGGAACTAAAACTAGCTTTTGTACCTCTATCATTTGAACATCCAGTGATCCTTGCCAAGTTTTGATAGTTTGTGTCACTGTCGTATACTCACTCAAAGCTTCTGATACTAAAATTCTTGCTATCTCTTCAATAGTAAGTCTAAATTCATTTGAAGTAGTATGTACATCTCTTAGTCTATTAATAAGATGCTTTACTACAACATTTGTACTTTCTTTATACATATAATCGTCCTAATTTTTTTCATATTGTAGTATAATTTAACAAAATTTTCTCATACATATTGTATTATGTCAAAAAGGTTATCAATGGAAAAAACACAATATAATTTTCGTTTAAAAGATTCAATAGTTGGTTTACAATTTTTGTTTGT
>Ga0193953_1000757_pt1 | contig 16416 bp, 14 predicted proteins | sample BB_4_MG_FD_140325 | JGI IMG/M metagenome (GOLD analysis project Ga0193953, IMG submission 140325) | Microbial mat bacterial communities from the Broadkill River, Lewes, Delaware, United States - BB_4_MG | ecosystem: Environmental > Aquatic > Freshwater > River > Microbial mats | place: USA... | reverse complement strand
GAAAAAATAGATACTTTAAACTGTACGTTTATAAAAGTAAAAGGTCATAAACCATCAAATCAAAAAGATTTGATAGATGATCTGTTTACTTTGGTTGATAGAGGGTCTAGGGATGCTTTAAGGGATAATAATTGAATCCAAAAGCATTCACACTTTTTGAAGTACTTATCTCTCTAGTTATCTTAAGTGTTATGATGCTTTCACTTACAAAACTCTATATAAAAGATGATACGATACAGACCTATTATGAACTGCAAAGTATCGAAAATGAGTATATAGAAACAGGAAGTATAAATAGTAGTGAAAATATTAAACTAAAACATAATTAAACTTAAGTATACTTCCGTCAATGAAAACAATACAATCCGCTACATTACTAGACTATGCTTTACTTTTATTACTTTCTACTATGTGGGCAAGTGCATTTGTAGGTATAGAGTTCGCACTTACTGGATTTGATCCATTTTTTATAGCATTTTTACGAATATTTTTTGCTTCTTTATTTTTATTATGTGTAGTATATATAAAAAGACTCTCTTTTCCTAGAGATGCTAAAACATGGGCTATGCTTTTACTCATAGGTGTACTTAATAACGCAATGCCTTTTTACCTTATATCATGGGGACAACAATATATAAGTGCAGGTACATCAGCAGTGATGTTAGCAATGGGTCCATTTGTAGCTTTAATAGTATCTCATATCATAACAGAAGATGAAAAAATCACTTTTTTTAAAGTAGTGGGTGTGATACTTGGGTTTGTAGGTGTATTTATACTTGTAGGGGATGACTTCTTAAAAGGGAATGAAAATAGTCTCTATGGAAAAATAGCATTAATGATTGCCGTAATGGGATATATAAGCTCAGGCTTTTTAATACGGATGATGTCTCATGTTCATACGGTAGTGTGTTCTACTTCTATGTTTACGACTGCTTGGTTTGTAATGGCACCATTTTTATTTTTTATTGAGTATAAAAGTTTTGAGATATTTTCTTATCCATTTTTAACTATAGTATACTTAGCATTAGTCCCAACAGCTTTTGCTTCTCTTATGCGTATAAACTTAGTACGTAAAACAGGAGTACAGTTTATGTCACAAGTTTCTTATCTTATACCTATATGTACTATATTTATGGCATGGTTGTTTTTTAATGAAACACCACCTTTAGTAGTATATACAGCTATGGCATTTATATTTGCTGGATTATTTGTAAGGAAGTTGAAAATTTCTATTATTAAAAGGTAGTTTAAAATACTACTTAGCTAAAATACAAAATTAAATAAAAGTATATACTACAGCTAAAATATAATATACAATAACTCATAAGGGATAACTACAAAGATGGATAATATATATTCTTTGAATATAGAAAGAGCAGTGCTAAGCTCGATACTTTTTGATCATGAGATTATAGAAGATATTCTAGGAGTTCTTAAACCTAGTGACTTTTATCTTCCTGCGCATCAAAAAGTATTTGCAGTTATGGAAGCTTTAAATCATGAAGATATGCCTATAGATGAAGACTTCATACGAAAAAGAGTAGATAGTAAGGAAGTAAGTGATAGTATCCTTATAGAAATTTTATCAGCCAATCCTATCTCTAATACAATGGCGTATGTAAAAGAGATAAAAGACGGTGCTGTTAAAAGAGAGTTAACTGCCTTAGCTACTAATATAAAAAAACTCACTCTTGAAGATGAGGTAAGTGCCTTAGAAGCTGTAGATAAAGTACAAAATGACTTATATAACATCACTATGGATAGTGCTAGTAGTGAACTCAAAGATATGGAAAGTATTATTGCTAGTACAAGAGAACATATACAGAAGATGCAACAAAGAGGTGTGAGTTATCTTACTGGTCAAACGACTGGGTTTTATGGACTAGATAAAAAAACGACTGGTTTTAATCCTGGGGACTTAGTGATTATAGCTGCCAGGCCTGCTATGGGAAAAACATCTATAGTTTTAAATACAACATTACAAAACTTAGAAAAGGGTGATGGAGTTATATTCTTTTCTCTTGAGATGCCAGAAACCCAACTGATGACAAGACTGGTATCTGCAAAGACAGGTGTACCACTACAAAACCTTAGAAAAGGGGAACTCGATCCAGAACAGGCAAATAAAGTAGAAGAAGCTTTTGTAGACTTAGCAGATAAAAAACTTTTTGTAGATGATGGTGGTAGTGTTAATATTAACCAATTACGTGCACGAGCAAGAAAAATAGCTCAAAATGAGAAAAATAATATCAAAATCATTATCGTGGATTACCTCCAGCTTATGTCTGGTACAGGTGGAAATGATAGACGTTTAACAGTAGATGAGATTTCAAGGGGTTTAAAACTACTTGCAAGGGAGATGGGTGTACCTATTATTGCATTGTCTCAGTTAAACAGGGGACTAGAAAGTAGACCAGATAAAAGACCAATGCTAAGTGATATTAGAGAGTCTGGGGCTATTGAGCAGGATGCGGATATTATTATGTTTGTATATAGAGATGATATCTATAAAGAGCGTGATGAACAAAGAAAAGAGAAAGAATCACAAGATAGAGGAGACCAGCCTCCATATAAGAGTGCCTTTATCGATAAGCCTATAGAAGAAGCAGAGATTATTATCGGTAAACAAAGAAATGGTTCTATGGGTACAGTAAAACTTGACTTCCATAAAGAGCTTACTAAGTTCGTAGACAAGGAAACATTTGAGGGTCGTCCTGAAATTACCACGTATGAACCAGAAAGTGGAAATAATGTAGTGGATATACCTGAAGGTATGGAGCCAGTAAATGATATGCCACCTATGCAAGATGCTCCACCAATAGATACAGATATACCTGATATGCCAGATATAAATGTAGATATACCAGATATTTTTTAAGGATAAAAACAAAAATGCCAAAATATATACTTTTTGATACAGAAACGACAGGTGCAGCAGCAGAAGATAGAATCATCCAAGTAGGTGGTATGATAATAAGTAGTAAAACAGATATTGAAGTATACGATGAATTATGTAGTACGGTATTACCTATTAAAATAGAAGCGATGGAAGTACATAATATCACTCCTGATTTAATTGAAGGTAAAGGGATGTTTACAAGTACAAACTTTTATCAAAAACTTCAAGCCTTAAATAATAATGAAAACTATCTTATTGCTCATAATATCAATTTTGATTTAGGAATGTTAGAAAAAGAGGGGTTTGTAAATCAGTATACGCAAATAGATACTTTAAGATGTGCAAAACACCTTTATCCAGAGATTCCCTATCATAGACTGCAATATTTACGATATGCATTAGAGTTATATAAAACAGAAGAACAAGAAGCAAAAGATTTAAATGTAACTATAAAAGCACATGATGCTATAGGTGATGTTTTAGTGATGAAACTGTTTTTAAGAAAGTTAGTAGCGGAGTGTACGAAACAACACCCTGACTATAATCCGATGGAAAAACTAGCAGAACTTACAAGAACACCAGTTATGATAAATAAATTTAGATTTGGAAAATATAAAGGGGAAGAAGTTGTTGAGGTAGCTAAAAAAGATAAAGGATATCTACAATGGATGAGGTCAAATATGGCTGATTTAGATGAAGATATGAAATATACTTTAGATAAAGCTATAGGATAAAGTGAAGATAAGATAACTCATTCTTTAAAAGAATAAGTTATCTAAAAAATAGTGCAAATAAAGTGATACCTGCATAAATACTCCAGCCTAAAATATGTAAGTTTTTAGGTGCATCTTTTCTGATATAAAGATATGGGAAATAGGCTATAAGAATAGTTAAAATATGTTTACTATCCATTCTTAACATATACAGTACAACCATCATAGCAATAAGCAAAATAGTTCCTAATACAACTTGAAGAGCGATATATTTTATATAATCTATTTTTTCATCTTCTTGTAGGTTTTCAGAAGCTAGTGCTTCTGCTTTTTTTTGTTTATGTTTATCGATATCTTTTTGTTTTATTTTTTTCATAAAAATCCTTAAATAATATCAGAAATAATACACTTTATGTACTTGTTTTTTGTTTAATACTTAGCGTATTATTTTTACATTATTTTCTGCTTGTTTGTTTATTAAATAAACTTTTAAAATATTTATTATACAATTCTTAATATATTATTAATTAAGGATTTCTAATGAATGCTAGCGGATATGGTTTAAATGTACAATACCAAAAAACTCAACTTTCTTATGATATGACACTCACAAAAGTTGATTCAAGTGAAAAAAGTCAAAAACTATTAGAAGAAAATAGCTCTGCAAATGAAACAAATCTTCATCTTCTTTATATGAGTGAAGAAAATTTAAATAACTCTGAGATGTTAAGTAAAATGATTTTAGAAGCAACATATTCGCAATATTCTGCATCAAATTCAAGTCAAACACTTTTTCCAAATATGCAGACATCAAATAGTGACGAGATTCCTGAAAATATTAAATCGTATGCAAATCAACAAAAACTTCCAGATGGATTGATTTATACTTCTAGTAGTGAATTCTATGAAAAAACAACTTTTGACTTTACTGGAGAAATTAGAATTAAGACTCCAGAAGGTGAATACAATATCGAACTAAATCTTTCATACACACAAGAGTTCTATGAAAGAAATGAAACTTTTGTTGAAATGGCAAGTGAAAAATTAAAAAATCCACTTGAAATAGAACTTTCAGAAGATAATGAAAATCTAAAAGATTTAAACTCAATTAGTCTTTTGTTTGAAAATATTCCAGAAGAAAAAGAAGAAAATAGTGAAAAAGATTTTTTCGCTAAGTTATTAGAGTCTTTAAAAGAACGCAAAGAATATATGGAAATTTTATTAGAAGGTAACGAAGTAAAAGAGATGGATAATTTTCAAGTACGTATGAGCAAAAATGAAGAAGAATATCAGCTCGTTTCTGCTCACAAAGATGGACTTGGTGTTTTCTTTTCTCATGCGCAAAGTGAATCTACTTATTTAGAGATGGGATCAAATGCAAATGGTAGTTATATATCAGCTGGTTATTCTTCCACTGAAACTACAAGTATCTCTACTTTTGAAGCTAAGGTATAATTTTAATATATTTATTAAAATAGGAGCTTTATATCAAGAAAGCTCCTAAAGAATGAAACTATTCTTCGTCATCTTCCATATCTGAAATCATTGCCGTAATCTCTTCATAGAGTTCAGCACACTCTTCTTTATCTAAGTCTCTATTTTCTATATCTTTTAAGATTTCGTTAAATTCATCTCTCATTTCGTGCATCTCTTTTACTTCTTCATCTTGTTCAGGTGATGCAGTTTTATTTTTTGCAATTTCTGCAAAAATCTCGTCTAGTCTATCTTCGATGTCTGGCATTACAGTTGTTTCTATTAATTCTTTTAGTTTTAAATCACATTTTTTCATATAAATTTCCTTTTGTTTTTTTAATTATCGTTTCTTAAATATATCAGTCTATATAACATAGGTACATAGTATAAATTTAACACAGTAGCCCATAATATTCCAAAACCTAAAGCCACAGCCATAGGTTGCAAAATAAGCGACTGTCCAGAAGCAAAAAAGATCAAGGTACTCAGTCCTAGTATAGTTGTAAGTGACGTTAGTAAAATTGGTCTTAATCGTAAAAGAGAATACTCTTTTAGCTCTTTTATGTTTTTTGCTTTTTTGATAAAATCCATCATAATTATACCATCATTTACTATAACTCCAGCTAGTCCAACCATACCAATGAGTCCAGGCATAGTAAGATTAAGACCCATAACTAAATGTCCTATAAACACACCTAAAATTGAGAGTGGAATAGTACTTAAAATGATAAATGATTTTACAATAGAATCAAACATCCAAACAAGGGAGATAAAAATAAGTACAAGTGCGATGATAAATGCTTGTGCCATCTCTTCTTGAATTTTTTTATTTTCTTTTTGTTCACCTTTTATATCTATAGTTACAGTTTCTTTGAGTTTGTCAAGTACTGGTTGGAGTTTTATATACACTTCTGCACTAGTGATCTCTCCATTTATAGAAGCTGTGATACTTTGAATAGCAGTTCCATCTTCTTTAAAAATCTGACTAAGTGTTGCTACTTTTTTAAAGGTAACTATATCTTTTAAAAGTACTTTTTGAGTACTATTTGGTACTGTTAATTCAAATTTATATAATGAATCTTTTACATCTTTATTTTTTGATTGCATCACTATTTCTACGATACCTTGATCATCATACATTTTCGAAAAACTTCCTTTAAAATAGAAAGGTTTTAATGTATTTACGAGTACACTTTCTGTAAATCCTAATTGTTGTCCATAACTATTGATACTAAATTTAAGCTCTTGATTTCCTAACAAAACATCATCTGAAATATTCGTTATATCTTTTATTTTTGATAGTTCATCTTTAACAGTTTTTATGGCATTTGCTAAGGCTATTTTATTTGTACCACTAAAACTCAGCTCTATATCGTGACTTACTATTCCCGCACCCGGTACATAAATATTAAGTTCTGGAAACTGTTTTGAACCTATCTCATTTTGTAATAGTTTCGTCATTTTATTTGAGATGATTTGAGCTGGTTCTATTCTAGTCATATCTGTATCATCGTATTTTGGACTCAAGTATGGATTGATATATCTGTCAAAAAAGTTTGATGGTGCTCGTTCTTGTAGGTTTACAAAAATTTGGAAATAAAATTCTTCATTTTGTGGGAGTTGTTTTCCATCGAGTTTTAAGCCTATTACTGAACTTATACTATCTATCTCAGTTCCTAATTCAAAATTTGCAAGTAGCTTTTTCTCTAGTTTTAGGATAATCTCTTCTGTTTCATCTATATCGTGACCAACACCCACAGACCCTGAAATATATACTTGAGTAGTGTCAAATTTAGGCATAAATTCAAATTTTAAAATTTTACCTAAACCAAAAGTAGCTATTAAAATAAATGATATAAGAGATACAAAAGCTATATATTTCCATTTTAAACAAAAAGTTAAAATAGAATTGTAAATTTTTTTATTTATTGTCCATATATTATCTGCTTTTGCATCTTCTTTATTTACTCTTAATGTATGTTTTGCGTGAAGTGGTAAAAAGAAAAAAGCTTCCAATAATGAGCTTACTAAAAGAACTGAAATCATAATAGGAAGTATCCTCATAAAAACGCCAGTTTCACCTGTCATAAGTAATATTGGTAAAAATGCAAATATAGTTGTTGCAGTTGCCGTTAAAACAGCTGGAAACATCTCAGTTGCTCCATCTAAAGCTGCCGTCATTTTATCTTTTCCCATCTCTAAATGTCGGTAGATATTTTCAGCAACTACTATTGCTTCATCTACTAACATCCCTAAAGCTAAAAGAGCACCTAAAAGTGAGAGCATATTTAAACTATATCCCATCTGCTCAGCAGCTACAAGTCCTATCATAAAACTAGTAGGAATACCTATGGCTACTACAAAAGCGATTCTGATATTTATAAAAAAGAATAGGGCGGTTGAAAGTAGCATTATTCCAAAAAATATATTACTTACTACAGTATTTAGTCTATTTTTGATCCAAATAGAAGTGTCCGTGTAGGTATCAAACTTTACATCAGTATATTTTGTTTGCTCAATTGCTAATATCTCTTTAATCTCTTTAACTAAAGCGATACTATCGCCACTACGCCCTTTATTTATCCCTATAGACATATCAAGTTTGCCATTGTAGTGTGACTTTGTTGACACATCTGCTAACTTGTACTGTACGGTAGCTATATCTTTTAAATATAAAGATTGATTTCCAAATTTTAAAATCATATTATTAAGTTTTTGTAAATCTTTTTCACCATTTTGACTACTTAAATAATAGTGCGTACCCTTATCTTTAATAATACCTGCGGGAAAAATAGAACTCGTATCTGAAATAGTACTTACTACTAATGCTTTATTAAGACCATAGGCATCGATTTTTGCATCGTCAAAAGTGATAAGTAACTCTTTATCACTATCTCCCCAAATAGTTACTTCACTTAAATCATCTATTTTATTTATTTTAGTTTTGATTGCATCCGCTATTTTGATAAGTTCTTCTCGTGACTTGTCTCCGAAAATTGCAATCGTAACGAGTGGAAAGGCACTTGTTACTTCTTTTACAGTTGGTTCATCCATATCTGTAGGTAAATCAGCTCGTACTTTTGTAACTATATCTTTTACATCATCGATTACATCTTCAACTTTATAACCGCTTTTTAGTTTTACATTGATACTAAAAAAACCTGTTTTCACTACAGTTGAAATTGTATCAGTTTCACTAATGCTTCCCAGTTCATCTTCGATTTTTTGAACGGCAAGTTTATTTAAAATATTACTACTAGCTCCTGCATAACTTCCATTTATCGAAACAGCATCTAAAGAAGAGATAGGGAATATCTCTTTTGGTATTTTTATATATGAAAATACAGAAAGTATAAATACAAATAAAAGTAACATATAGTTTAAAATTGGTTTTTGTAAACCAAATTTTATAATTGATTGTATCATTTTGTATCCATAATATTTGAATAAATTTTATCTACATCGAGTTTGTTTTTCATAACATCTATAAACTCATCGATTGTTTTTTTCTTAAAAATAGTAAATTTTTCATCATTGTACAATCCATGTACAAATGTCCCTTTAATATTATTTTTTTGAAAATCAATTGGATACTTTTTACTAATGCCGTGGTGTATCTCAAAACCTTCGCAATCATTCTTAAACACTTTGTATAATTTTTTCTTAAGTACCTTCTCCTTCAAAAAAATTATATTATCGTCTATAAAACCCAAACCTTTCTCTTTTGTTGGCGTTGGTGTTTCTACACATAAGTCATCGATGATATATTCAAACATCATTTGATAGCCACCACAGATTCCTGTTATACTTTTTTTTCTATTTTGAATCTGCTCAAATAGTCCAGTTTCTTTTAACCAAAGAAGGTCTTTTATCACAAGTTTACTCCCTGGTAAAATCACTTCATCAAATTTTTCTAACGATACATTTGAAGATACAAACTCTAAACAAATATCAAGATCAGCTATTAATGGTTCAAAATCATTGTAGTTACTCATATAGGGATATGCAATAACCGCAACTTTTTTCATAGCTTTTGAACAGTTTTGAGTGAAATTTTTTAAACTTGCACTATCTTCAAATCCAAGATTAAAAGGGATATAAGGAAGCACTCCTAAAACTGGTATTTTAAACTCTTCTTCTATGATACGTACACCATCATCGAATAAGCTCATATCACCTTGAAATTTATTGACAATAACACCTATGATATTATTTCGTAGTTTTTCTGGAAGTAGATTGTACACTCCCCAAATAGATGCAAAAACACCACCTTTTTGTATGTCTGCTACTAGTATGATTTTTGTGTCAAAATTATCTGCAATATATATATTTGATAAGTCTTTATCCATAAGATTAAGTTCCACAGGACTTCCCGCACCTTCACAAACTAAACAATCATATTTTTCATTGAGATAGTTAAAACATCTATTCACAGCAGGTTTTAAAATATCTAAGTCTCGATAGTATTCTCGCACATCTTTGTTTTGTACCACTTCACCCTCAACTATCAAAGAAGCGCTACTTCCACGACCTGATTTAAGTAAAACAGGATTTAAGTGATATGAAGTTTCTACACCTAACACTTCTGCTTGAAAGTACTGTGCTATAGCTATCTCTTTCCCATCGTCACAGACGTGAGAATTGTTTGAAACATTCTGTGCTTTAAATGGTGCTACGCTTATCCCCATATCTTGTAAAATACGTGCTATTACAAAAGTGATAGTCGATTTTCCTGCATCACTACTTGTCCCAAATATACTTATGTTTTTCATAAATAAAATTAATCCTTGTTATACTATATTGATTGATTTTATAATAATACGACTTAACTATATATTTTACTTAAAAATTTATCCATTTTTTATCTTGTTGTAGCACTACATAGATTTTATATTTTCGTTTCTAATTCATTTAAATGTTTTGCTTTAACACTATCTTTCCCTATAAATTCTTTTTTATTTGCATCTGATACTACTAGTTTTGCTATAGAGTCAGTTTGTGTAGCTACATCTTTTGTTTGAGATGCAATATTTGCATTTTCTTGTGTTTGCTGATCTAAAGAATTAACGGCATTATTTATTTGTTCTATACCTTGAAGTTGTTCCTTACTCGCAAGTTCAACATCTTTTATTAAATTGATAGTTTTAGAAATATTTTCATTTAGTCCGCTATAGCCATCTATCATCTTATTGGATATAGATTTACCAGTATTTGTTTTTTGTGTTGCTTTTTCTACCAATGTTTTTATCTCATTTGCAGCATCGGCACTTCTCGAAGCTAGATTTCGTACCTCCTGGGCTACTACTGCAAAACCTTTTCCTGCTTCTCCTGCTGTTGCTGCTTCTACTGCAGCATTTAGTGATAGTATATTTGTTTGGAATGCTATTTGATCGATCACTGTAATTGCTTCATTTATTGCATTTACTTCATTATCAATCTCATTCATTGCAGTTGTTGTTTGTGTTGCTAAATCTTGTCCTTCATTTGAAGATATTGTTAATTCATTTGCATAACCAGACATTTTCACTATATTCATTGTATTATTTGATATATTGCTTGTGATTTCTTCAATCGCTGCAGCTGTTTCTTCTAATGATACTGCTGCTTCATTAGAATTATGGTTTAATTTATCAACATTTATTAATAATACGTTTGAACTTTCATCTAAAGTAAGTCCATTTATTTTATTTTCTCTTAACATTTGATTTATAGAATCTTTTAGCTTATTTATATCTTGTACTAATAAGTCAAATACTCCATCTTTTTCAATATCATTTAATGTAAGGTTTTTTCTATAATCATATTCTGTATATTCTGATAATATTATATTCATATTTTCAAAATGTTTTTTTGTGATGGCAATCATATTATTTACTTCATTTTTAAATTCATTTAATGATTTATTTTCAGTACTATTTTCTATTTGTTGTGAATACCATCCATGTTTTACTCTTCCAATTACTATTTTTGCTTCATCTATGAGTTTATTATCTTGGTCGATAAGGTTTTTTGCTTTTGCAATGTTATCATTTACAATTTTTGACATAGAACCAAATTCATCTTTATTTTTATTTGATAAGAGACTTACTGATACTGTTTCTTTCGATAAATATTTAAAAAAGTTCAATAATCCTTCTTGAAAATTATTTAAAGATTTTACTATCTGATTTGATAAAAATAAAGAGATACTTAAAAAAAATAGTATAGATACGACTGCTATTAAAATCAGTATAGTATTTAAAGTAGATACTGATTCATGTTTTAGCTCAAGAGCACTTTTATTGATTACAGAAAGTTGTTTTTCAAGATTTAAACCTATTGTAACCATGGATTTAATAATGATTGAAATCTCTTTGTTTTCTTTTATAATTCCATTCTTAAGTTGAGTAATTCTTTTTGTTGATAATTGATTAAAATAATGAATATACTTTGATGATAATTGTACAATACTATCACACAGTAACTTATTTTTTTGAGCACTTAGTTTTGGTTTTAATTCTAATACATATCTATTAAGAGTTTCAAAATTTTTCTTTACTTTATTTGCATTTGATTGGTTGGGTTTTCGTAAAAATTGGTATACTGAAATTCTTCCTTTTAGTACTTCTTGGATAAATATTTCAGTTTGCAATGAGGCATTTTCTCGTTTCTCAGATATGTTATTGTAATAATTAAATGTAATACCTGAACTTAATACAATTACTACAAATAAAAAAGGTAGTAACATTAGTTTTGTTTTTGTTGTTAAATTGTTTAACATATTTTAATCCTTGAGTTATAGATATTATTTTATATGGTAAAAGTAAGACATAGTGATATTTTCGCATGTCTAGTAAAATACTATTGTATATATTATTCACTTAATAATATATTAATGTATGATTTGTACTGTGTATTTTATTACAATATTTCATGAATTTAACAAGGATAAGTTATATGATAAATAACATAATTGAGAATATTTTATACATATTAGAAAAAAAAAATATAACAAAAAAAGAGTTTGCATTAAAACTGATTGATTTTAATCCAAAAGTGGGTGTGAGATCTGAACCACCTTCAGAAAGAACAATTTATCTCTATTTACAGGGTAAAAGAGAATTAAAAGCAGATTTAATTCCTTATATTGCAGAAGTATTAAATATAAAAGAGCAAGAACTTTTTGAAAATAGTTATCTAACTACAAATTATATTACTAAAAAAAATGAAGAAGATATATTAAAAAAATCTAAAGAAGAACTAATAGCTTTATTACCATCAATTCCGATGTCTGTCTTAAATTCTTTTATTGAAATCGCTAAAGAATTTCAACATAAAAAATAAACTTTATTTTCCTTATAAATTTTGTGAAAATATTTTATGATTTAAATGGTGCTGACTTGTCCAAATAGACTTATGTTTTTCATTTATATTGGTAGAGTGATTGTAAACTCGGCTCCTGTATAAATATTATCGTTATAATCAAATGTTCTGTTATTTACTTCGATTCGACCATCCATCCCTTCAAAAATTAAAGTATATGTCATGTGCAATCCTAATCCTGTCCCTTGATTTTGATGCTTTGTTGTAAAATAAGGTTCAAATATTTTTGTAATAATATCATCAGAGATTCCTCCCGCATTATCTTTTATCATAATTTGTATAGAATCTTTTTCTTTTTTACTTGAGATAAATAGGTGTTTATCAACAATGTTTTTTTCATTATAAGCATCCTTTGCATTATTGTAAATATTAATAAAACATTGAACGAGTTCATTTGGATAACCATCTATTATTATATCTTCTCCTATATCAGTAAGTATTTGTATCTCTTCTTTTTTTAATGAACCTTCAATAAGATGTAAAAAACTATCAATATCCTCTTTTAGAGTAAAAGTTCTCTTTTCTCTATCTCCTTTGATATAATTTCTAAAGTCATCAATGGTTTGTGAAAGATACTGTACATGCTTATTGATGTTTTTGCAATTTTCAATGAAATCTTTGTCTGTTAATAGATTATATTCTTTTTGCATTAGCATACCTGTTGCACATGTTGATATTGCAGATAATGGTTGTCTCCATTGATGAGCAATATTTCCTATCATCTCTCCCATGCTAACCATTTTTTCAGATTGAAAAAGTTTTGACTCAATATCTTTACTTTTTTCTACTTCAATAATGATTTTTTGTTCTAAATTTTCATTTAACTCTTTTAAATCATCCGTTTTTCTTTTTACTGTATCTTCTAAAAAAGATTTTTGAATCAGTGTTTTATAAATAAAGTAAAATAAAATGAGTAATATACTCAATAAAACAACTCTAATATAAAAAGTATTGGATAATGTTATACCTATAAATTCATCTTTATCATAGGATACAACCCACGCAATAACTTGATGGTTAGCATTGTTTTTTATAGGTAAAAATGAAACAACTTCAATTTGCTTATCTCTACTTTCAAAATAAAGAGCAAACTCTTTATCTTTTGCAATGTTTGTTGATATATTACCTTTAATGAAGCCTATTTTTTCTCCCATCAATTTTGTATATTGTTGTTTTGTATGACTTCTTGGCATAGAAATCATATAATCAGGATGCTCAATACTTTTGGTGTATTTAAGAACTAAATCATCTCTTTCCCAAGCTTTTGAGTCAAAAATATTTTTATTTACTAAAAAATGGGTATGGATATTTGATACATTAGTTAAATTATCCTGTAGGTATTCACTAGTAAAAGAAACTTCCATAGCACCTAGATATTTATTTTTATGATTAAAAATAGGATATACATTTCTAAAAGCGTGAGCGGTACGACCTTGTGCAAAGCCGCGTACTATTTTTTTTGTTTCATTAACAGCTTTAAAATCAAGACGTATATTTGTTAAATCATCACCATATTTTGCTTTTTTATGGAATCTTAAAAATGGTCTATTATTTGGAAACACAAAATGATACTGCAGTACTCCTCTTCGTGTAAGTAATTTATACTTATATTCTAGGAGTTGAAAAAGTCTTTCTCTTAATATATCTTTTTTCATTAAATCATCTGTTTCTAAGGCTTGCGAAAGTATAGATACAACTTCCTTATTATTAACAGTTGAATCATATGCAATATCTGCAGTTATTTGTTGTTGATTTAAAAGTACTTTATAATGATTTTTAAGTTTAGCGATATGATTTTTAAGGGATACATCTATTCTTTGATTTTGATTTATATCAGTTACTATAAAAATAGTTATATTTATAAGTACAAATAAAAATACTAAAAAGAATATGAGTTTTGTTTTGATTAAAAATCCTTTTTTTCTCTTAGATTATATCAAATAAATATTAAAATAATACCAATATTTAAATAAACTATCTCTTGTATTTCTATAGTAAACCCAAGAGTATCTCCATTTATAAAACCAAGCTTTTTTTGAAGTGTACGTAAAATAAATTTTGTAAAAATATTGAGTGGTAAAAATAGAATTTTTAACCATACGGGGCTTTTAAATGATTCTTGAATACTTTTAATAAATTTACTATTTTCATGATACTTTAAATCTAATGCAAAAAATAGTGAACTTCTACTTAAAATTAAACTTAAAATAATAATTATGTAACTTTCATAGTAGAGCAAAAAAGAAAGAGCGAGAATTTTTAAAAGAACAAAACAAAACCCACCAATAGCACCTATGGATCCTACTTGTGGTTCATGCATAACATCATAAACATTTTTCTTACTTAAGGATGCAAAATAGCCATCTATTGTATCACATACTGCTTCTAAATGGAGAAATCCATAAGAAAAAAGATATAAAATTGCGCATAAAATTGCTTTATATAAAATAGGTAAGGGTAATAGTAAAAACAAAAAAATTGTTAAGAAAGATAATAATAAACCAGTAAGTGGTAAACTAAAAAGCACCCCTTTATAAAACTGGCGATCAGCTTCAAAATTTTTGAGTTTTATTGGTAAAATGGAAAAATATGATATCCCATATTTTAAACCATTGATTATTTGAGAATTTTTTATGAGTCAGACCCTTCCATTATCATTTTATACCCAATTCCTTGAACATTTTTAATCATATTTATTGGAAGTTTCTTACGAAGATTTTTGATAAACAATCGCAATGCATTTTGTGTCATTACAAATTCATCATCCCAAATTTGATTTTCAATCTCTTCATAAGTAATAATCCGTTTTTTTGAAAGTATTATTTTCAGAAATTGATTCTCTTTTTTGGTTAATTGGTACTCTTCATTATTATTTTTGATTAATGATTTACTATAATCAAAGATAATATTTGTACCTAAGGTAAATATTTGATTGTTTTTATGACTCTTTAAAAATGAACTGAGTGCTTCCATAAGTTTATCTTCTGTAATTGGTTTGATGATATATTTTATAAGATGTAATTGAGCTGCTTCTAACATATATTCTAAATCAGTATGTGCAGAAGTGATGATTACTCTCGTTTTAGAATCATTCACACGTACTTTTTTGATAAATTCAATACCAGTTGTTTTTGGCATTTTTATATCAGTAATAATTAAATCAGGACTATTTTCTAAATAGAGTTGATGTGCTTCAGTAGCATTTTGGGCAACATAAGTATTTTTAAAAAGATGTTGAAGGATCTCTTGTATATTAGTTCTAATCCCATTATCATCCTCTACATAAAGAACTGAAAATACTTTTAATTTATCCATTAAACTATTTTGAATGATGAAAAATCCTTATTAGAAATATTATGATATTATAGCATAAATAAGGTTATAGGGACAAATTTGAAATTAATCACAGAAAAAAATCTACCAAAAATAATTATCTACATATTTATCATCATTATGTCGAGTATGATATTTATGATTTCATATTTTTATATAGATAATACATACAAAGATTTTGATATACAGATGGAAAAATTTGTAAAAGAGTACTATCAAGATAAACGTAAAACGCTTAAAAAAGAGATAGATACTATTTTTGATATTTTAGATTACAATTTTATCATCAAAGAGAGTAATGAGCAGATATTTAAAGATGAAGCGATACGACTATTAAATAATATTACTTTTGAAGAGAAAAAGAGTAATTACTTTTTTGTATATGAGATAAAAAATATTAATGGTGGAGATGATTTTGCAAAACTAATTGTAAATCCAAATAGACCAGATCTTCTCAATAAACTTCTTTCAACAAATTTTACAGATGCAAATGGAAAAAAGTTTCGAGAAGAATTTCTTGAAAATATTCGTAAAACTGGTGAGTCATATACCCAGTATGCCTATAAAAAGCCAAATGAAACTGATGCAAAATTAAAACTTTCATATTTTAAATATCATAAAAAGTTAAATTGGATT
>Ga0193953_1000754_pt1 | contig 16437 bp, 12 predicted proteins | sample BB_4_MG_FD_140325 | JGI IMG/M metagenome (GOLD analysis project Ga0193953, IMG submission 140325) | Microbial mat bacterial communities from the Broadkill River, Lewes, Delaware, United States - BB_4_MG | ecosystem: Environmental > Aquatic > Freshwater > River > Microbial mats | place: USA... | reverse complement strand
TATTAGTTACTTCTACAGAAAAAAATGCTAAAGATTATTCAAAAGGATTGGCTATAGGCTCTGTGTTACATACTGATGAAAACAGCCATTTAGAACCTGTGAGGTATGGTAAAGGATCAGGTTTTTCAAGAGCTTTAACTATTCCTACAATTCATAATAAGTTCGCTTTATTCAGGTTGTTGGGGATTCTAGGTATTTGGTTCAAAAATCCTGTTACACTTTTTAAAACCATATTTACAAGAAGCTATTCAACTAGAACTACGGTGTTGCTTTTTATGCAAACACTTGATAGCACCTTAAGAATTAAAAGAGGAAAATTTACAAAAATGAAGACTGTGACTGAAGAAGGCCCAAAACCGACTGCATTTATACCTGAAGCTTTGGAATTAGGTGTTAGGTTTGGTAAAAAGGTGAAAGGTATTCCTTATGCTAATTTTACCGATGTTTTATTGGGAACGCCTACAACTGCACATATTTTAGGTGGATCTGTTATGGGAGAAGATAAATCTAAAGGAGTAGTAGACAAGTATTGTAATGTATTCGGCTATAATAATATGATGGTTTGTGATGGTTCCGTTATTTCGGCAAATCCTGGAGTAAATCCGTCTTTATCAATAACTGCAATTTCTGAATATGCCATGGAGCAGGTTCCAAATAAAAAATAAATGATTCAGTCAAATAATCTTTAAAATGTCATTCTGACATTGTTATTAATTGTTTACTTTTAAAATCTAAAAATTAGAAGTATGGAATCAGACGATTTTATTTTAATAGATGGCTATAAACATATTAGGCATCAGCAAGAGAGTTATTCAGAAACTGAAATGAAAAATAGAGCTTTTACCTATTTTGAATGGCTAAATAAACGTCGATCAGTTAGAGATTTTTCTGATAAACAAGTTCCAATTGAAGTAATTGAAAATATTATAAAAGCGGCGTCTACAGCGCCATCAGGAGCTAATAAACAACCTTGGACTTTTTGTGTTGTTGAAAGTGCTGATATAAAAAAGAAAATAAGAGAGGCTGCGGAAGAGGAGGAAAGAAAAAGTTATGATGAACGTATGAGTGATGAATGGTTAGAGGATTTAAAACATTTAGGAACAAATGCAGAAAAGCCATTTTTAGAAACAGCACCTTATTTAATTATTGCATTTAAACGGCCTTATGAAATTGATAAGGAAGGAAAAAAACATCAAAATTATTATGTAAATGAGTCTGCTGGTTTGGCTTGTGGATTTTTAATTTCAGCTATTCATAATGCAGGTTTGGTAACTTTAACCCATACACCAAGTCCAATGCGTTTTTTAGAAAAGATATTGGATAGACCAGAGAATGAAAGAGCCTTTTTATTATTACCTGTGGGGTATGAAGCGGAGAAAGCATATGTGCCAGATATCCATAGAAAACCTTTGGATGAGGTTATGAAAATATATTAAATAAAAAAAAGCAGCTGTTAAGCTGCTTTTTTATTTGTAGAAAATTATTTTCTGTTTTTTACATGTTTTTCTAACCATTGATCTTGTTCCCATAACATATGGAAAACAGATTCTTTAGCTCGGTACCCATGACTTTCTTTTGGTAACATAACCAATCTAACTGGTGCACCCAATCCTTTTAAAGCATTAAAATAACGCTCACTTTGTAAAGGATAAGTTCCTGAGTTATTATCTGCCTGACCGTGAATTAACAATAAAGGTGTTTTCATAGTGTCAGCATGCATAAAAGGAGACATGTTGTAATAAATTTCTGGAGCTTCCCAGTAATTTCTTTCTTCACTTTGAAATCCGAATGGAGTTAATGTTCTGTTATAAGCACCACTTCTTGCAATACCAGCGGCAAATAAATCTGAATGAGCTAATAAATTTGCCGTCATAAATGCACCGTATGAATGACCACCAACGGCAACTTTATTTCTATCAATATATCCTAAGTTATCCACTGCATCAATAGCAGCTTTTGCATTTGAAACCAATTGTTTTATAAAAGTATCATTAGGTTCTTCATCTCCTTCACCAACAATAGGGAAAGAAGCATCATCTAATACAACATAACCTCTAGTTACCCAGTATACAGGAGATCCGTACCATGGATACGTAAATTCATTTGAGTTGGCAGTACTTTGTCCAGCACTACTTTTATCTTTGAATTCCTCTGGGTATGCCCACATAACCATTGGGTATTTTTTTCCTTTTTCGTAGTTAGTTGGTAAATACATTGTTCCAGATAATTCTAAACCATCTTCACGTTTGTATTTAATAACTTCTTTTTGAACATTTTGAATACTTTTAAAAGGATTTTCAAATTTAGTTAATGGAATAACTTTAGTTCTTCTTTTTATATTTCTAATATAGTAATTTGGATATTCGTTTTTCGATTCAATACGAACAACGATTTCTCCTTTTTTCATATTTAAAGCATATGAAAGATCTTCAATTTTATCAGTTAATTTAGATTGGTATAATCTTTTTGTTTTAAGAGTATTTAAGTTCATTTCATCAACAAATGGAAATTTACCTTTTGCGCTATAACCGTCACCAATTAAATATACTTTACCTTTTACTAAATCTAAAGTATAACGACCAAATTCATTTTTTTTAGTTACAAAACTTCCAGGGTCATTATATTTATCTTGATAATTTCTATCTGAAATTGTTATAGGTTTTTTTGCTGAATTTGAAGGGTTAAATAAATACGATTTTGTATTTCTTGTGTTCCACCAGTAATCCTGTGCAATAGCAGTATTACTATTTCCCCATTGAATTCCAGCGTATCGTCCAATAGTTTTAAGAATTGAATTTTTCTTTCCTGTAAAAGGAGCGTTTAATTCAAAAACTTCATCTCTAAAATCAACCTCTTTTGCTGGATCACCTTCATCTAAGGCTTCACACCAATAAAGTGTAGCTCCTTTATCAGCTCTCCATGATAGATTTCTCATTCCTTTTCTAACAGCCATAAAACCTTTAGGTAAATCTTCAATTAAAGGAACTTCAAGCATTGTTTTTATTAAATCTCCTTGTGAATTGTAAACTACGGTTTTTGAAGGGAATCTTCTATAAGGAACAAGGTATGAGAATGGTTTTTCAATGGTAGTTATCATTATGTAATTTCCATCAGGAGAAAAGGATAAACCTCTGTACATATCATTTTTCATCCAAAGACTCTTTTCTCCATTAAGAGTAACTTTGTACAATTCTGAGAGTGTTAATTGTTCTAGATTATGTTCGTCACTCTTATTTTTTAAAAGATCTTGATAGGTTCTGTTTTGTGCTTTAACACCTTTTTCGCTTATTGAAACAGTAGGTCCTGAAGGAACAGCTGTTTTTGTATCAATTAGAGGCTTTTTATCTTTTGAAAGAAATTTTACTAACAATGAATTATTATCTTTAAACCAAGTAAAAGGTCTTCCTGTGTTGGCATTTAAATTAGCATCTGTTATTTTTGAGGCTGTTTTAGATGCAATGTCTAGAATCCATAATTCAACACCATTTGTAACGGTATTAGTAAATGCCATTTTTTGCTGATTTGGAGACCATGAGAAGTTAGAATATCTCCCGTTTTCAGGTAAACCAATTGCATTAGCTTCAAGATTCTTTCTTCCAACTCTAACTTTTATGTTATTATAGTAGCGTTCTCTACTACTAATGTTCGTTTTAGGATTGATACGAAGACCACCTAAACGCATTTCTTTTTCAGATAATTCTTCGATAGATTTAAAATTTGAACGGTATAAAAATACAAAGTTTTCTCCCTTATTATCCATTCTCATAGAAGGAGCTAATGGAGCTTCAGCCAATTCTAAAATTTCTTGAGGAGGTTTTTGATAGGTTAAATTTTCCTGAGCATACATAAAAGTACCCAGAAAAAGCAGACAAATAAATAGTAATTTTTTCATATTGAATAAGTTAGATTGATAATTTTTCAAATCAAATCTACTAAAACATTAACATTAGAAGTATTAATGAAATGTTAAATGAATTGTTATTAAATACTATTACCAAAATTATTTTTAAAGTTTTTATTCCTAAAACTTAAATAGAATGGTGTTACTTAAAATTTTACTAAATTTGGTAATGAAATTGTAAAATAAAACTAATAAAATTTAGTAATACTATAACTTTTTCTTTGTGAAGAATGAAGCTTTAGTTTGTTGAATTAATAAATAAAACATAATAATATGTATAATTCTAAAATAACAGGACTAGGATATTACGTTCCAGATAATATTGTAACAAATGATGAATTATCCAAAATGATGGATACTAATGATGAATGGATTCAGGAACGAACTGGAATAAAGGAAAGAAGATGGATAAAAGAAGGTAGTGAAGATACATCTGCTGTGATGGGAGCCAAAGCTTCTAGAATAGCTATTGAAAGAGCTGGTTTAACACCAAAAGATATTGATTTTATTGTGTTTGCTACCTTAAGCCCTGATTATTATTTCCCAGGTTGTGGTGTTCAAATTCAGGAAATGCTTGATATGAGAACAGTAGGAGCTTTGGATGTTCGAAATCAATGTTCTGGATTTGTTTATGCTATGTCTGTGGCTGATCAGTTTATAAAAACTGGGATGTATAAAAATGTGTTGGTAATTGGTTCTGAATTTCATTCAGGAGGATTGGATAAAACAACCAGAGGTAGAGGTGTTTCGGTTATTTTTGGAGATGGGGCAGGAGCTGCGGTTTTGTCTAGAACAGAAGATAATAACAAAGGAATTCTATCATCACATTTACATTCTGATGGTAAACATGCTGAAGAATTAACAGTATTAGCACCAAGTATTAAACATTGGGTTCCTGAAATAATTGAGGCTAATGATGAAAATGATGAATCGTATTTCCCTTATATGAATGGAACTTTTGTATTTAAACATGCTGTTGTTCGTTTTTCTGAAGCAATAGTAGAGGGATTAAAAACTAATAACCTAGAGGCTACTGATATTGATATGCTTATTCCGCACCAAGCTAACTTAAGAATTTCTCAATTTGTTCAAAAAAAATTTAACCTGAATGATGATCAAATTTTTAATAATATCATGAAATATGGGAATACTACGGCTGCATCAGTTATAATTGCATTAACTGAAGCTTGGGAGAAAGGAAAAATTAAGGATAATGACCTTGTAGTTTTAGCAGCTTTTGGTAGTGGGTTTACTTGGGGTAGTGTAATTATGAGATGGTAATTGTCCGATTTTAAATAAAATACAAAGCCTCTAAATGCAAGTTTAGAGGCTTTTTTTAAAAAGGTTTTTTGTGACTAATTCAAATAATTACAATGTGCCTTTTTATATGTTTGGATATAACTTATTTTAGAGTTGTGTAAGCTTGTAAAAGCAGTACATAATTAATGTAAATAACACATGTATTGAGTTAATAAAATGTTAATAGAAGTTTGAAAAATGTTAATTTATAGGATCTATTTTTTATTAAGCTTAATATCAAATAAGTAGTTGGTATTTTGTATTGAAATCTAAATGTTTAAAATAGAAAAAGCCTCTGAAATGCAAGTTCAAAGGCTTTTATTAAAAGGTTTTTAGTTAATTAATTCAAACAATTAGATAAATATCCTTTTAATACTTTTATGATCTTATTTTAAGTTTTATTAATATATAGTCGAATGGATTTTTAAAAACTTACATTAACAGTATGAAAAACAGTTAGTTAAGTTTTTTAATTGTTTAATTTTACATAAAACCACCACCACTTTGAGCTTCATTATTATCTCTTGCTTTACGTCTTTTGGCTTTGTTTTTTCCACCACCAAACCTGTACATAAACCCAACATATGCTGTTCTACTTTCCCAGTTGAACTGTCCAGATTGTGGGTAAGGGTTTTGAGAATTAAAGGCAAACTTCATTCCTTCAAAAATATCATTAACTCTTAGGCTAACTGTTCCTTTACCTTTTAATACATTAAGACTTGCTCCAGTATTAATCATCCACATTGGATCTACTTTAAATTGAATCGATTCTCCACCACCTCTATACATTGCAAATAATTGAAAACGTAAGTTTTTAGTTGCAGTAAAGCTATTGCTCAGTCTAAAGTTTAAAGAATTATTGGTAACTTCAATTTGTTCTCCATTTGCAAGACCACTTTCTTTTTGAGTGTATAAATCAAAACTTGCATTTGTTCTCCACCATTTGGCAATTTTATAGTTTGAAGAAACTTCAAATCCATATCTGTCGTTACTCGCGGTATTGTCAAAAGATAATTCAACCTTATCATCATCTAAAGGATCAATATTTAGCACTCTGTTAATATTGTCATTTACTCTTCTATAAAATGTTCCAACTGTTAGCGAACCTCTGTTATGCTGTTTGGTGTAGTTAAACTCATAAGAGTTTGTGAATTGGGGCTTCAAGTTTGGATTTCCTACAGAAGTTATTAATGGAGTACTCCATTCTCTAATTGGATTTAATTGTCCAATTGAAGGTCTATCAACTCTTCTACTATAACTTAATTGAAATTGATTTTTATCACTTGGGTTATATGTAAAAAATGCAGAAGGATAAACTGAAAATATTTTATCCGAATAGTTGGCGGATATTATACCATCAACAAAAGTACCTTTCACATCATATTGTTCAAATCTTGCTCCTAATTGCATTGATAATTTGTTAATTTTTTGATTGTAATTTATATATGCTGAATAAATATCACGATCAAAGCCAAAAGAAGAATTTGTTGCATCAAGTTGGGTAGTTCCTAGTTTATTAGAGGTTTTATTTAGGCGGGTTTCTAAGCCAAGTTCTAATTTTGCATTTTCAGACAATGGATTTGTATAATCTAAATTTAATAAGGTTGTTTTTCTGTCATTTCCTACACTATTTGAATAATTAAAATAAGTATTAGTTGGGTCAATTATTTCTTGATAAATAGCCTCTTCAGGTCCATCAAAGTTTGAAAAGTTAGCTTCTAATTCTAAATTATGACCTTTTTTATTAAAATCTAAAGTATAATTGAAATTATATGTTTGTGAATTGTTTTCTCCTTCAACAAGCATTGGACTATTTGTTTTTATAATATTATCAAATGCAGCTGTAGTTAATCCGTTAAATGTGTTTTCAGACTTGTTTTGAATTGTATAAAATGAAATAGTGTTTTTGTCATTTAAATAAATGTCAGCACCAAATTTCAGCATATGAGATGTTCTGTCATCTAGCATATCAAAGTTTTGAACTGAATTGTTATCAAATCGTTTAACTTCTCCAAAATTTTGTCTTTTTCCGGTGTTTACACCATAATTAGAAAAGAAATTAACTTTTCCAGTTTTAAAATTCATATCAAGGGAACCATTAAACCTGTTGTTTTCTCCCATTGTTAATCCAGTATTTATAGATGCATTAAATCCTATATTGGCATTTTTGTGTAAAACAATATTAATAATTCCACTCATTCCCTCTGGATTGTATTTAGCAGATGGATTGGTAATCAATTCAACATTTTTAATTGATGTTGACGGAATTTGTTTTAATAATTGAGCTGCGCTTATATTTGTTGGTTTTCCATCAACTAATACACGTACATTTTCATTACCTCTTAAACTTATGTTACCTGTTTGACTGTCTACTGAAACAGATTGAACATTATTTAATAATTCTGATGCCGTTGTACCAGCTGAAGTAAGATCTTTCCCAACATTAATCACTTTGCGATCTATTTTTTGGGTAACTGTTGAAGTTTCAGCAATTACAACTACTTCATCTAATTTTGAAGCTGATTCTTTAAGAGAAATTGTTCCTAAATTGATTCTTGAGTTCGATTTTGAAATGGTAATGTTTTTAGTTACTGTTTTATAACCAATAAATTGAATTTCAACAGTGCTGGAACCTTCCTGAACTTTCTTAATAGTAAAGTTTCCATTATTATCGGTAATACCACCGGTTGTAGTTTTATCATTAGTTCCTTTAATAATAATTGTTACATATGGTAAAGCTTCATTTGTTGTTGCATCTATAACTTTACCTGAGATTGTTCCTGTTCTTGGATTGTCATTAGAGGGTAATTGTGCTGAGGCAGTCAGGGTAAAAATAAGACTGCATAAAAAGAGTAGTTTTTTCATTTGATAAAGATTGAGTGAGTTTATATTTTGTTTAAATAAATCTAAATTGATTTACACTTGTATAGCGTCTTTTGTTGTTCCAGTTTTTACTTTTAGAGTTATTTATTAATTCTAATGTTGAATTCGATGTTTTGCTTGGTTGTGTTTTTATTGATTTCATAATTGATAGTTTTTAGTTTGAGAGTTCAAAGATATAATTTTTAATAGTACTATGTAAAGCAAAGTACTATTTTATGATTTGTTTAACATTTTTTGTGATTCATTTTTTAAAAGGCTTTGGGAATTTACTATGTCTAAAAGACTAATAAGCACTTATTATGTTACCAAGTTTAACACTCTTTAACACACTTTAACAATTATTATAGTGGTTTATGGATACGAAAAATCTAATTAATCCTATTTGTTTTTTAGAATTAATTAGATATAAAGAGGAGTGCAATAGGTTTTTAACCCGTTGGTTTTTTTAGTGTTATTTGAGTAGGTGTAACGTGAAAAAAAAATAATAATTAAAGAGTTTTTATACTACATTTAAAAATGAACTATAATTCTTCATACGAATCCAGCTTGTTTCTGGCTATTTCTAATTCAGATTGTAATTTCTCTATTTTATTTAATAAGTTCAAGACAACATCAATTCCCTCCATGTTAACATCAAGTTCATTATGAATTCGTATCATCTTTTCCAAATTGTCAATTTTGTTCTGATGAATATATTGTGTTTTTTCAATAGTTGTAATTTCAATGAGTCCAAACTCATTAAGATTTTTGAAAAAGGACATTTCAACTTCATAATGAGTACATAGTTTTGTTAATGGAAAATAATATTTAATACTCATCACGATCTTAATTTTGAAAGTTCAACAAAAAGTTCTTTCTCTCTTTCATTTAAATTAACGGGAATTTTTATTTGATAGGTTACATATAAATCTCCAAATGTTCCTTCTTTTTTATAAACCGGAAAACCTTTTCCCTTTAATTTTATTTTAGTATTATTTTTTGTTTCAGGTTTTACCTTTAGTTTAACTTTTCCATCAAAGGTATCTAATTCAATCTCGCCTCCTAAAATAGCTTTGTATAAGTCTAATTGAATAGTGGTATAAAGATTATCATTTATGATTTTAAAATTTGTATTGTTAATAATTGAAAATTTAATTAGTAAATCTCCTTTAGGTCCACCGCTTATTCCTTCACCTCCATGACCTTTAATTTTTATCACCTGACCATTCTTAACTCCAGCAGGAATTGTTAACCTAATATTTTTGCCATTTATAGTTAAGGTTCGTTTGTGGGTTTTATAAACGTCTTTTAAGCTAAGTTTTAATTCTGCATTGTAATCTTGTCCTCTAAATTTAACATTACTTCTTCCGGCAGTTGATCTTCCTCCAAACATCGATTCAAAAAAATCTGAAAAATCTTCACCAGTGAAACTTCTAGAACCAGTTTGTCTTCTACTTTCTCTAAAAGGTTGTTGCCGTTTTGCTCGTTCAAAGGCATCTGCATGTTCCCAATCTTTTCCGTATTCATCATATTTTTTTCTGTTTTCAGCAGAACTTAGAACGGCGTTAGCCTCATTAATTTCTTTGAATTTTTGCTCAGCTTCCTTATTATTCGGATTTACATCTGGGTGATATTTACGAGCTAATTTTCTGTAAGCTTTTTTAATTTCTTTATCGCTTGCATTATTGGGAACTCCTAATATTTTATAATAATCTATAAATGCCATTTGATGTTATATCAGTAAATTAGAGTATTAAGTTTTATTTTGGATTGATTCAGTATTAAACTTAAAGTTACAAAATTAAAATTTGTTCAAATGGTAATTTTACCACGTAGTAATATGAATATTTATTTAAATTAGTTTTTTAATTGATTAATTAATATTTACTAAATTGGTTGTATTAATTATTTTCAATTGAAATTTTACTTAAAGCATTTCAATTTAACTTCCGTTTTCAAATAGTATGAGCAAGAATAAAGTATCATTTTATTGGGCAATTAAAGAATTTATATGGCCTAGAAAGAAAATTGTATTACTTGGCATTTTTTTAATTATAATAAAGAGTTTAGCTGGTCTTGTGCTTCCGTATGCAAGTAAAACCTTAATTGATGACATTATACCATCAAGAGATATGCAGAGTTTAACAACACTGCTTATTGTGGTAAGTTTTGCTATATTAATTCAGGCTGTCACTTCATTTTCTTTAACACGATTGTTAAGCGTAGAAGCGCAACATTTAATATCTTTACTAAGAGCGAAAGTTCAAAGGAAGCTACTTACTTTACCCATAAGTTTTTTTGATAATAATAAATCTGGCGGATTGGTTTCAAGAGTAATGACCGATGTTGAAGGAGTTCGTAATTTGGTAGGAACTGGCTTGGTTCAATTAATTGGAGGTACTTTAACATCAATAATATCACTAGTTATTTTGATAAAAATTAATGCCTTAATGACCTTTTTTGTTTTAGTTCCAGTTTCTATTTTTGCATTTATAGCTATGAAGGCTTTTGGATATATTCGTCCAATTTTTAGAGCTCGTGGAAAAATCAATGCCGAGGTTACTGGTAGATTAACTGAAACTTTAAATGGAGTTCGAGTAATTAAAGGGTTTAATGCAGAAGAACAGGAAAACAAATCCTTTGAAAAAGGTGTTGAACGCTTGTATTTAAATGTGAAAAAAAGTTTAACAGCTACAGCTTTTATAACTAGTTCTTCAACTTTTTTATTAGGATTGGCTTCTGCTGGGATTATGGGAATTGGAGGTTATTTTATTATGGACAATAGTATGACCTATGGTGAATTTATCTCCTTTACTTTGTTTTTAGGTTTTATGATTGCCCCAATTGTTCAAATGAGTAATATTGGAAGTCAGTTAACAGAAGCGATGGCCGGTTTGGATAGAAGTCAGGAACTAATGAATATGCCTGAAGAGGACAACCCTGAAGCAAGAACTGAAATTTTAGAAAAGATTAAAGGTGACATAGTGTTTAAAAATGTTTCTTTTAGTTATGATGAGGGTAAAGAGGTTTTACATAATATATCATTTGAAGCACCTTCTGGAAGTGTAACAGCATTAGTTGGTTCATCAGGTTCTGGAAAATCTACAATTGCGGGGCTAGCGGCTACTTTTTTGAACCCTTCAATAGGGAAAGTTACTTTGGATGGTATTGATTTGTCTACTGTGAATTTAAGTAGTTTTAGAAGTAAATTGGGTGTGGTTTTGCAAGACGACTTTTTATATGAAGGTACTATTCGAGAAAACATCCTTTTTCCAAGACCAGACGCTACTGAAAAGCAATTATTGAAAGCAGTTGAAGGAGCATACGTGAATGAATTTACAGATCGATTTGATGATGGTTTGGATACTTTAATTGGAGAAAGAGGTGTTAAACTATCGGGAGGTCAGCGTCAAAGAATATCTATTGCAAGGGCCTTACTAGCAAATCCTAAAATAATTATTTTAGATGAGGCAACTTCAAATTTGGATACTGAAAGTGAATCTTTTATTCAGAAAAGTTTACATGAATTAATGAAAGATAGAACTACTTTTGTAATAGCACATAGATTAAGTACAATTCAAAAAGCAGATCAAATATTGGTAATAGAAGAAGGTAATATTGTAGAGCATGGAAAACATGATGAATTGATTGCTAAAAAAGGGCGATACTTCGATTTATATACTTATCAAAGTAGAATTTAATTCATGGCTGCAATAAATTCTCTTCTTCCTGATGAAAATGATAAGGAACAAATTACGTTAAAAGCTAAAATTGAAATTTTAAAGCAAGAATTAGGTAATATTCAACAAAAAACCAATGATTTTGAAGCTATCTTAAGATCTTATTTGGCTGATATCATTATTGAAGAGCAAGAATTAACTGTTCTTTATAAAAAAATACAAAAAGCTAAAAAGGAGAAAAGACTTGAACAAAAAAAGAACGGCAAAAACTACAAGGAATCAGAAGAGGTAAAAGAAATTTCAAAAAAAATAAAAGTTAGTTTAAGTAAAGGTAATCAAAAAGAGAAGAAGAGATTGTATAGAGAGGCAATGTTAAATACACATCCAGATAAATATTCATTGAATGAAGAGAAAATTGATTTGGCAACTGAAGTAACAACAAAGCTGATTGAAATTTACAAAAATGGTTCTTTTGAAGAGTTAAAAGCTTATCACACTCATATATTAAGTGGAAATGCACTTAAAAATTATAGAGAAGGGTTTGTAGAAGGTAAACATAAAACTATTGAGGATTCTTACTTAAAGTATGAACTTGAAAAATTAGAAAACCTGATAGTAATAGCTAAAAAGAAGCATACTTATAAAGTCTTAACGGAGTATGAAAAACCATTAACATTTATTGATGAACTTTTATCTTATTATAAGGATCGAATTTTTAAATTAAAGAAACGAACAAGAAAAGCCTATAAATTTGATTTGGAATAAATTCAATAAAAAGGAGTTAGTTTTTTGACTGAACTCCATTTATATATCTATTTTATTCAAAAGATTTCATTAAGGCATCTTTACCACCAACAACAGGTAAAATTAATTGAGTTTCATCTAAATCAATACTTAATTCAGTTCCTGGTTTTGGCCATAGGGTAAATTCCTGGTCACTAGAAAAAATCATCAATCCAATTTGTTGCCCTTTTGCAATAATTTGATCATCTGGTATTAAATCAAATGATAATTCATAAAATTTTCCTGGAATCAATGGTTCGCTTTTTGTAAGGGAACTATGATTTTGAGGATCAGCCCAACCCCGTGTAATTATATTATCTGTAATTTTTGTTTTACTACCTTCTTGCCAAGGAAGAGAAACTAACCATACTGAAAGATTTGCGGCAGGTTTACTACTTGCTAATCTTATTGAAATTTTTGGAACTCCTGAAATATGTAAATTTTCTTTTAAAGTTGAAGAAACATATAATAAGCGATTTGCAGATTTTTTAGCAGAAGCTAAATTTGATCCAGAAAAAGATACATCATCAATCAATTTTTCAATTCCTTGGTTTTGTTCTTTTGAAATACTTAATTTTCCAAATTGTGGAGCTCCTGAAATTAAATTAAGTGTTACAGGTTTAGCAGCAGGATTTGGATAATCTTTATAAGGTGTAGGATTATTTCTAAAGTCATTTTCTCTTACAATCCAAGCTTTAGCATCATTTTCAACTCCATTTTCAACACCATGTAAATAACGTGTAAACCATCTGTTCATCATTTTCATTGGAGGTGGTCCTCCATGCCCATTTTGATGATAAAAAATTTGAGAAGGAAGTCCTTTTTCTTTCGCGGCCTTATAAATTCTATAACTGTGTTCTGGCATAACGTTCCAGTCATTAAAACCATGTGACATTAATAAGGCTGCTTTCATAGGTTCCATATCGTTTAAATAGTCACGACTTGCCCAAAACTCATTATAATCACCGGTAATTCTATCCATACCATTTTTCATTTCATCATCACGTACTGTTGCATTATTATATGCACGTTTTGACTCATCACCACTATGAATAAAATCATATAAAACATCTACATCTTCACCTAAATACCCACCAGGAGATCGAACCAATCCATTAGATCTGTAATAATGATAATATGAAGTGTTTGGTGCAATTGGAATAATAGCCTCAAGTCCCTCAACGCCGGTTGTAGCAGCTGCTAAAGGAATAGTTCCATTGTAGGAAGTTCCAGTCATTCCTACTTTTCCAGTTGACCAAAAGGCATCTACTTTTTCATTTCCATAAGGAGTTGTATAACCATTTTTTCTATTGCACAACCAATCAATAACTGCTTTTGGAGCTAAAGATTCATTATCCCCACCAACTGTTGGAGATCCTTGAGAAAGTCCTGTACCTGGTGATGAAGAGTGTACAACAATATAACCTCTTGGTACCCATGTTCTAATATGAGAATTTGAAATAATTGGTCTTTTTCCTGTTCGCGTTACCTCTGGATGTACGTGTTCTTTAGGTTGCTCTCCAAGTTCGTGCTTTACATCCCAGAATATACCTTCAACATCTGGTGCTACACCTGCAAAATAAGGACTAGAAATATAAATAACTGGAAGTTTCAAACCTTCGGTGTCAGTTTGATAAGGTCGAGTTACCGATACGTGCATTCTGTCTAGTTTTTGATCTCCATCGGTATCAAATTCTGTTTCAACCCAAAGATCATGTCTAATCCATTTCTCAGAATTTTCAAAACCTGGAATTATTTGAGCCTCACCATTTTTAAAAATAGGGATTGTTTTTTCTTGTGCATTCAAAGAAAAAACAAATACAATTAAAAAGATAAATGAAAGTTGAGTTTTATAGAATTGTTTCATGACAAAAAATGTATCGTTTTATGATTTAATGATAAATGTAAAAATAAATTACATACAAATTTTCATTACCATAAAAATAATTTGTTAAGAATCAAACAGCTTATATTCGCCATTTAATTTTATGGTAATAAGAACGTCTTCTTTATGATTATTCTTAAAATACCAACCATGTTTTCCTTCAAAAGGAGCAGTAAATGTTCCTGCCATATTATTTGAATAGGCCAAAGTATAGCTTTCGTAAAATACATCTTTTGGTGGATTAGCCTCTTTTACTTCTCCATGAAAGTCAAGAAAAACAACTTGATCATTTTCAGAAGCCCATTCATATTTTACACTTCCATATTTTAAAGTTTTGAATTTGTATTCAATTCCTTTTCCTGCAGGAACAATAATGGTAATAATATCATTTCGCATTGAATATTGTTCAATAGGAGCAGGGTTATTTGCTTCAATAGGTTTTATAATATCTACGGAAGATCCTAATTTTTGAATTGTAAGCTTTTGTATTTTTAAATCGGTTGAAGTTTTAGAAGCTGGTTCAACATATAATTTGCTAAACCCAAATAATTTTCCAGTTCCTATAGGATCTAAATTATATTCAGCAGGTAAAACGGCTGTTACTAATACTATACCTCCAATTAATAAGGCTATGAAAACAGACTTTATTAATTGGGTTTTATTCATTGTAGGTTGATTCATTTTTGTCATAATTAATTTTTAAGCTGTAAAATATCCTGTTAATTGAAATCCTAATAATAAAAAACCGGCTGCCATTAAAAGCATATTGGTAAGTGTTGAAAATTTAATATAGCTATCGTATTTTCTCCATACACTAATTAATAAAAGTACTAACCCCAAGGCTAAAAATTGCCCTATTTCTACTCCTAAATTAAAACCAAGTAAATTTACAAACAGGCCTTCTTTGTCAAATTTGAATTCTTGTAATTTTGTAGCTAAACCAAAGCCATGAAATAAACCGAAAATTAGTACCGCTATCTTTGTGTTAGGTTGTTTACCAAAAAAGTTTTTAAAACCTCCTAAATTATCAAATCCTTTGTACACAATGGATAGGGCTATTATTGCATCAATTAGATAGGTATTTACATTAATATCAGCCATAACACCTAATAATAATGTTGCACTATGACCAAGAGTGAAAAAGCTCACATATAATATGATTTCTCGTTTTTTGAATAAAAAGAATATAACACCAACTAAAAATAGAAGATGGTCATAACCAGTTATCATATGTTTAGCACCAATATATAGAAATGGACCAAACGAAATTCCTTTATTTCCTAATAAGAAAGATTGTGTTTCTTCGTCCACACCATGTGAATATGTAACTGATGAAACCAGAAAACATATTAATAGTAGAACAAAGAATTTTAAATTTTTGTTATTCATGAATTGAATTTTTTGTTTAAAAAAATATTGTTAGTTGAACGATTCTTTTAATTCTTAAGAAAATTGAATTTTAAAAATGTGAGATTTTATTTATTCTGAAAGTATCCATTCTTCTGCTGCTTTATTTGAGGAAAAAGGTTTAATGTTTAATTCTTTTTCTTGTTTTTCACCTAGCATTGGAAAAATAATTTTTTGAGGACTATCTGTTACTACTGCAATTTTAAGTTTTTTAATGTTATCATGTTGATTAAGAAACTCCATTAAAAAATTAAACTCATCTATATTTATCATAAAATCGCAACCATTTAAATTATTTACGATACCCTTTAAGTCTTCACTTATAATTTTATTATCAATTAGTTGCTTCCATGATTCATAGATGTCTTGTTTTTCAATTTTACCAACAAATTGCCTAAATAAAATAGTTTCAGGGTGACTGCTATACATTCTACTTATTATGGGCATCTATAATGAAATGATTTATAAAATGAAGTTAGTAAAAATAAGAAATACGTGGGAATATTAAAAGAAATGAAAAGGATAAATTTCATTTCTTTTAATATGATACATTTAAAGAAAAAAATCCCTTTTACAAGCTTATATTTATCTTTATTGTTTTGCTAATTATAAATGTAAAT
>Ga0193953_1000753_pt1 | contig 16438 bp, 18 predicted proteins | sample BB_4_MG_FD_140325 | JGI IMG/M metagenome (GOLD analysis project Ga0193953, IMG submission 140325) | Microbial mat bacterial communities from the Broadkill River, Lewes, Delaware, United States - BB_4_MG | ecosystem: Environmental > Aquatic > Freshwater > River > Microbial mats | place: USA... | reverse complement strand
TAGTTTATATCAATCATCTCATCTTTGAGACCATCGTTTAACCACTGTTCATTAATATTTTCTTGCAGTAGTTCTTGTAGGTATGTTGTATTATTATATTCTTTTTTAAATAATTTACTTATCATAAAATTTTCCAGGAAAGAATTTCCTGAGCATACATAGGGACAACTTTTTCTTTTTTAAAGTCATAAGAGGCTGGCACTTGAAAGTTTTCATTGACTAATGTTATTTTTTTAGAAGAGGGTTCCATATTATATATTTCACAGGCATTATCACTTAAGAATTTTTGTAAATTATCTAGCTTACCATGTGTATCAAATAGGTTTACTAGTACTTGTATTGCTATAGGTGCTGTAAATACTCCAGCAGCACAACCACAACTCTCTTTTGCCTCTTTAGGGTGAGGTGCACTATCACTTCCGAACATAACTTTTGGATGACCGTTAAGGGCAACATCTAGTAATGCTTCTCTATCAATTGGTTTTTTAGCAATTGGTTTACAAAAAAGATGTGGTTGAAGCATTCCACCTGCTACATCATCAAGTGTAATAAGTAGATGATGTAGTGTTATCGTTGCATATAAATTATCATATTTATCCAACATCTCAACAGCATCTTTTGTAGTAATATGTTCCATTATAATTGTTAGTTTAGGAAAAGCAGTAGCAAGTGCTTCATAAACACTCATAAACTCTTGTTCTCTATCCATAACAAAACCATTTGTTTCTCCATGTACACACAATGGGATATCTAAATCAGCCATTGCATTTAAAGTTGGTGCTAATGCTTTTGTATCAATAGTTTGTACACCACCTTCACTATTAGTAGTGATTCCTGCAGGGTAAAGTTTGATAGCAGAGATTTCATCTTTAACATCTTCTAAAAATGCTCGTGTATATGGTTTAAAAAAAAGTGTCATAAATGGTGTGAAGTTGTCTTTTTCATCAATAGCTTGCAGTATTCTATTTTTATATTCTAAAACACTCTCTTTACTATCTACTGGTGGTACAAGGTTTGGCATAACAATAGCACCTGCAAAAGTTTTTGAAGTTAACGGTGCAACTAAGTTTAACATATCTCCATCTCGCAAGTGCAAGTGCATGTCAAATGGGCTATTTAATGTGATTTTTTTCATTAATGGTAAATCCTACGTTTGAGTTTATAGATTATTATAACAAAAAAAAATTAGAATATAGATTATTTTTAGTAAGAATATTAAAGTTAAAAGTAAATTTAGAAACTAACTTGCTTCTAAAATATCTTTTGCATTTTTAGTTGTAATTGATTTCTTTTCAATATCAACTGAGATGATATAATCGTCTAAATAAGGAACTAAAAAACTCGTTGCAAATTTTTCTTTTACAAGTTTTTCATCTGTATCTATCATAAGATAATCACTCAAAGGCATTCTTTGAATATCACTTACTTCTCCTAATATTTGACCATTTTCTGTTACAGTACAACCAAGCATATCAAACCAAAAAAATTGCTTCTCTTCAAGTTTACACATCTCTCTTGTATCTTCTGTAGATACATATAGTTGTCTATTTGTGAGTTTTTTAGCATCTTCTATAGTATCAATACCTACAAATTTTATAACATTACTTGAACTATTGTAGCTTTCTATAATGAGTTCTTGTTTTTTATCAGTAGTAAGTTTTGTATTTTTTGTAAATTGTTCAGGGAAGTCTGAATCAATATGTAGTTTTTGTTGACCTTTTAAACCAACAGTTTTACCAAGTTTGGCAATATAAATTTTATCCATTATTTAGCAACAACTTGAATTTTATAAGAGTTACCATCTTTTGCTTTACAACCATTTAAAATAGTTTTAATAGCATTGATCATATTTCCATTTTTACCTATTAGTTTACCTATATCACTGTTGTTAGCTACTATCGTGATCTCAAAGAAAGCATCATCAATTTTTGTTGATGATACTTCTATATCTTCAGGATAATTCACTATCATTTTTGCATAAGTAGAAACGAAGTCAGTTACCATAATGATTATTTTTTAGCAGTAAGTTTTGCTACTTTTTCAGATGGTTGAGCACCAACGCTTAACCAGTAATCAAGTCTTTCTTGATCTATTTTGAACTCTTTTGGTTGTGATACTGGGTTGTAGTAACCAATTGATTCAATCCAACCTGAGTCTCTTCTTTTTCTGCTATCTGTTACAACGATTCTGTAAAATGGTTTTTTGTTTCTACCCATTCTTGTAAGTCTAATTACTGTCATTTTGTTTTCCTTTAAATTTGTGTTTGTGTTAACTTGTATGTCAAGTGCTAAATATTAAACTGTAATATTTAGCACTTGACATTAGTACTTTTACCTATCTAGGTAAGTTTGGCATTCCACCTTGACCACCCATTTGAGCCATCATTTTTTGCATATCTTTCATGCCACCTTTTCCAGACATCTTTTTAGCCATTTTAGCTGCATTTTTGAACTGTTTTAGGATTTTATTTACTTGTACTTCAGATAAACCAGCACCCTTAGCTAATCTTTTTTTTCTAGAAGGATTAATGATACTTGGCATCTCTCTTTCTTTTTTTGTCATAGATCCAATTAGTGCTTTGATTCTAACAATTTCACCTGAATTTTCTAAATCAATATCTTTTAATTGGTTTGCCATATTTCCCATACCAGGAATCATTCCAAGAATAGATTTCATACTACCTAGTTTTTTCATCATCTCAAGTTGTTCTAAAAAGTCTGAAAAGTTAAATTCACCTTTTCTAATTTTTTTACTAACTTCTTTTGCTTTTTTCTCATCTATAACAGCAGCTGCTTTTTCAGATAAACCTTCAATATCTCCAGCACCCATAAGTCTAGATACGATTCTATCTGGAATGAATGGTTCAAGATCTGGCATCTTTTCACCGTTACCAATAAATCTAAGAGGTACTTGTACTTGGTGAGCAATAGATATAGCAACTCCACCTTTAGTATCCCCATCATATTTTGATAAGATAACACCATCTATTCCTATTTTTTCTTTAAAAGTAGTTGCTGTTTTTGTTGCATCATGACCTGTTAATGAATCTGCTACATAAAAAATTTCATCTGGTTCAACTGCTTTTTGAACAAGAGCCAGTTCTGACATAAGTTCATCATCTATTGCAAGTCGACCAGCTGTATCTATAAACAGTACGTCATATAAACCTTCTAGGGCTTTTTTCTTTGCATTTTGTGCTATTTTTACTGGATTTGTTTCATTTTCTTCAAAATACACATCAACTTCGATTTGGGCACCGATTTGTTTTAATTGTTCAACAGCTGCTAGTCTTTGTAAATCGGCAGCAGCAACTAAAACTTTTTTATTACGTGTTTTTAAATAGTTTGCAAGTTTACCTGTTGTGGTTGTTTTTCCACTTCCTTGTAAACCAGTCATTAAAATAGTTGTTAATGGACCTTTGTTACTATAAACAAAGCCTTGGTTTCCAGTAGTAGTTAAAATCTCTGTGAGTGAGTTTCTTAAAGCTTTTAAAAATGAGTCTTGACCAATTCCATTTGCTTTGGTTTCTAGTTCTATTTTAGTAAGAAGTTCTTTTGTAGTTTTATGATGAACATCTGATTTTAACAATGATTTTTTTAGTTCACCAATTGCTCTGGTTAAAGCTTTTGTGTCATCTTTATGTCTTATTTTACCGATAACATTTTTAAATGAACTTGTTAAACTATCAAACACTCTACTACTCCCAATTTTTTTAAGTTTGGGATTATATAGAATATTTTATTAGATATAGCTTAAGTGAAAATATACTTATGATTTTAAAATGCTTTAAATAAAGGATTCTTACAAATTAAGATGTGTAAAAATTCAGTAATATTTAAGTTTAAAATTTTACTTTAATTTTTTCTTTTTGCTTAAAATAGATGCACTCAGTATATCCTATCTCTTTTGCTAATGAAGAAGTTTTCTCATATTGAAATCCAACTTGTTCTACACTATGCGCATCACTTGAAAATGTAATTGGTATATCTAAATCAAAACAAAGTTCTAATAACTCTCTTGATGGATATTGTTCAGCAATAGGTTTTCTATAACCAGCAGCATTTATTTCCACAACCATATTGGCTTTTTTTATCTCTTTTAATGAATCAAGAGCAAGTAATTTGATATCTTTTTTTGGTAAATATTTAAAAACTTTCATAAGATCAAGATGCCCCACTATATCAAATAAGTTTGTTTTTGCCATCTGCTTTATAGCCTCAAAATAATCTTCCCAGACTTTATCGATATCTTTATTTTTATATTCCCCTATAAATTCTGGATTGTCAAATCCCCAATTATCTCCATTTTGCATTAAAAAATGAACACTTCCTATTAAATAATCAAGCTCAGAGTTCACAACTTCAGGTAAAATATAATCACCTTTTAAATAGTCAACTTCATATCCAAGTAGGATTTCGATATCTTTTTTGTATTTTTCTTTTAAAAACTTTACATCATTTTCATACAATAACTTATCTTCAAGTTTTAATCGATAGTGCTCATCAAAATGCATTGGGGCATGTTCACTAAATCCAAAAACATCTATCCCTAGCTCGATAGCTCGTTCGATATATTCTTGTGTCGTACCAGTTGCATGATTACATAAGGTAGTATGATTGTGTATATCTATTCGCATGTTGTACTTCTTACTTGATTTCTTCCATTGTTTTTAGCTAAATAAAGTCCTTCATCAGAACAATTTACCATATCATCTAAGGATGTTCCTTTAAGAGTAGTGTATCCCACAGATACAGTATATTTGATATCACCTTTTTGTGTTGTTATAATATTGGTTTCAAACTCTTTTCTAATGGTTTCTAATATCTTTACAAAATCATCTTTTTTTATTTTTGATTGGATTACACAAAACTCTTCACCACCAAATCTTGAGATAATGGCATCCTTTAGAAAATGTTTATTCACAATATTAGCAACTTCACAAATAGCAATATCCCCTATGTCATGTCCATAAGTGTCGTTAATGTTTTTAAACTTATCTATATCAAACATCGCAACAGATACAGAATCGTTATTTTTTACACTTGATAAATAAAGTTGATTTCCTTCATCAAAAAAATATCTTCTATTAAACATCCCTGTCATGTAGTCTTTATTTGCTTTATCTTTGATCGTTTGGAATAGTTCTAATGTTTCGAGATTTGAATTTAGTCGTGCAAAAAATTCCTCTTCACTAAACCCTTTGTATAAAAAGTCATTTGCTCCAAATTTTAAAAATTTTGAAACAATATCTTGACTTTTATCACTAGTCATAACGACAATAGAAAGTTCATCTTTAGAATAAGTATTTCGAATTTTTTTGGTGAGTTCAAGTCCATTGAGTATAGGCATATTATAGTCTGTAAAGATTATTTTTATCTCATTTTCGTTTGCCAAAATTTCAAGTGCTTCTTTTCCATCTTTTGCATACAAACATTTAAGTTGATACCGTTTTAAGAGATTTATTGTTTGAACTGCAGCAACTTTAGAATCATCTACTACTAACACTTTTAGGTGATAATTTGTAACGATTCTTTCTATCAAATTTAAGATATACTCATAAGTAAAACTTCCCTCTTTGATAACATAATCAACAATATCTTTATTTCTTAAGATATTATCTTTCATAGCACTACCTGTTAAAACAATCGATGGTATGTCAAATTTACTTACACTATCTATAACTTCACCATTTGGAGCATCAGGAAGAGATAAGTCCAAAACTGCAACAGCTATATTTTGTCTAAACTCTAGTAGCTTTTCCTCACACTCCCTTTTACTATTAGCTACAATTACATTGAAGTTTAATTTGTCTGTGATGAGTTTTTTTAATGTTTCACAAATTGTTTTACTATCATCTACTACTAATATATTTTTCATCATTATCCTAATAATCCAGCACCTTTAATAGCTGTACTTCTTTCAAGTGCATATTCTCTTTTCCCATCAATTATATCGTATTTCCATATAGGAGCATTTGCCTTAAAATCTTCAACAAATTCATCTATAAGTTCAAGAGCAACTCTTCTTTTAGGACTACAGACAGCTGCAATATATGAACTTGTATGATTTAAAACATCACCTTTGCTATGTGCCATAAGTACTATTGCATTTTGTTTTTGTGCTTTTTGTTGCCAAGATGCAAACCAAGAGTTTAAGATAGGTTCGTAAATATCAAAACTTAAACCTTCAATATTGTCTTCATCTCGCACAACACCTACAAAAGTAATAATAGCACCATAGTTAGAAAGTCTAAAATCGCTATACCATTTATTTGTTATTTGTTCAACAGGTAAACTGCCCTCAAATAGCTCTAAATAATTTGTATCATTCATCTAACTCATCCACCACATACAGGGGGAAGAAGTGTCACTTTATCACCATTTTTTAAAGGTGCATTTTTGTCATCAGTCAAAACATCATTGATAGCACAGGCGCTATTTTTTAACCACATAGATAATGACTCATCTTGTTTTAAAAATTCGCTTAATTCACTTAAGCATGATATATCTAAACTTAAAGGTTTTTTACCTATTGGACCTAGGAATTCTATAGTAACCATATTAACTCACTTTTTATAAAATATAAGATATTATAGCTAAAATTTAATAAGGATAAAAGAGCATATGATTTTTGCCAAAATTGATTTTATAAATCTTCTCCCATTTCATGTTTTCATTAAAAAAAACCTCCATTCTACACAAGTAAGGCAAATCATTAATTATAAAAAATCTTATCCTTCTGCAATCAATAAAAAATTTAAAAAAAGAAAAGTAGATGCTGCTGTTATAAGCTCAATTGCATCAAGACGTTGTAATGCTAATCAATGCTTAGACTTAGGAATAATCGCAGATGGAATCGTAGATTCAGTGTTAGTGATACCAGGCGATAATAAAGAAGATTTTCAATCAGATACTTCAAATGCTCTAGCAAAAGTATTAAAAATAGAGGGTGAAGTAATTATTGGAGATAAAGCACTTTATAAATTTTATAATAGCAATGAAGAGTTTATAGATTTAGCAACACAATGGAAAAAAAAATATAATCTTCCTTTTGTATTTGCACGACTTTGTGTAAATAAACATAAAAAATATTTTGATAAATTATCCAAAAAGTTTTTACGAACGCGAGTTTATATACCTCAGTATATTTTAGAAGAGTATTCAAAAAGAAGTGGATTAACTAAAAATCAAATAAAAGACTATTTGACAAAGATACATTATAAGATAGATAAAAAAGAGAAAAAAAGTTTAAAATTGTTTTTAAGACTTTCTAAGGAGATATAAATTGGGGATACTAGAATCGATACTCTTAGGTATCATTGAAGGTTTTACAGAGTTTTTACCTATTAGTTCAACAGGACATTTAATCGTTGCAAGTGAATTTTTAAATATAGAGCAAACTAATATCACTAAAGCATATGAAGTGATTATTCAGTTTGCAGCAATTTTAGCAGTTATTTTAAATTATAGAGAAAAGTTTAGTATAAAAAAAATAGAACTTTGGAAAAAACTTATTTTAGCATTTATCCCTATAGGGGCTGTTGGTTTTGTTTTTTCTTCACAAATAAAAGCGATGTTTGATATAAAAATTGTAGCAATCATGTTTATAATTGGTGGAGTTATATTTCTAATCGTAGAAAAGTTTTATAAAGAAACAGAGTATCATATAGATGATGTTGAAAAAGTTTCTTACAAACAAGCTTTATATATAGGACTAGCACAAATTTTTGCTCTAATTCCCGGTACAAGTAGAGCAGGAAGTACTATAATAGGTGCTATGCTTGTAAAACTGAATCGAAAAGCTGCTGCTGAGTTTAGTTTTCTACTTGCTTTTCCTGTTATGTGTGCAACAACAGGTTATGATTTATTAAAACACTATAAAGACTTTACAGATGCAAATTTTATAGTTTTAGGTGTAGGATTTATCACTGCATTTTTTGTTGCATATTTAACAATAAAGTTATTTTTGAAATTTTTAGAAAATTTTACATTTGTAGCTTTTGGTATATATAGGATACTTTTTGGTACAATTTTACTTATATGGTTTACATAAAGGAACGATAAAATGAAAAATATATGGATAGTTTTACTAGTAATAAGCAGTTTTTTATATGGTGCTGAAAACAAAGCATACGTTAATATTATCTCTAATGCAGAAAATACAGTTATATGGTTAGATGGTAAAAATATAGGTGAAGCTCCTATTTTACAGTATGAAGTGAAACCAAATCAAGCAATTTATTTACAAGCAATAGTTGATAAAAACTATTATAAGAGAGATATTAAAACAACAATTAAAGTAAATAGCAAAACAATCCCTACTTTTAGTTTAAAATTTGAAAAAGCGCAAGCAAAAATATTTTTTGTAGGTGCTGATGCTGAACTATACATTGATGATAAATTCATAAAAAAGTTAGAAGATACAAATAGAGTGGTAACTGTAGAAGCAAATAAAAATACAAAAATAAATTTGGAAGATGGTTATGCAAGAACAGAGATGTTTAAAGATATAAAAGCAAACACTCTTAATACGTTACAGTATACACTTATAACGATACCTAAAGAGGTGAGACTTTATACTTCAACCGTAAATGAACTTATGTGGGAAGATACAAAAGAAGCCGTAAATACGGATATCAATTGGGAAAAAGCATATAAATATTGTCAAAATTTAAAAATCGCAGATTATGAAGATTTTAGAATGCCAACAATAGAGGAATTACAAGAGTTATACGATAATAAAGATGCTATTTATAACGGATTTGGTGGGAAATTTTATTGGTCTGATACAACTTTTCAGAGTGATAAAAAAATTTGGGACTATTCAAGTGTAAAAAACTTTGAAGATGGAGAAGAATCAAGATCTATTAAAGAGTTTGATCAAGGACGTGTTCGATGTGTAAGAGATATATAAAATTTTTTGAGGAAGTAGTTATATGAAAACTAATAGATTTTCAAGGATAGGTTTTATACTTGCAGCAGCCGGAAGTGCTGTAGGTTTAGGAAATATTTGGAAATTTCCTTATATCACAGGTGAAAATGGTGGTGGTGTATTTGTTTTAGTTTATCTACTTACTGTCGTATTTATAGGGATGTCTATTTTTATTGCTGAGGTTGTTGTTGGTAGTTCAACTAACAAAGATTCAGTTTCTGCTATAGAAATACTTTCTCCAGAAAAAAAGAAATATTGGAAATATACAGGGATGACTTTTATTACTGGTATTATTATTTTATCTTTTTATTCGATTGTTGTAGGTTGGATTTTAAACTATATAGTTCTCTCAATAACTGCTTTGCCAACAAATGTAAGTGAAGCGCAAACAGCTTTTTTAGGTCTTTTAAAAGAGGATATAAGTTCTCAAGTCATCTACTATTCAATTGCATTTTTAATCATCGCATATACTATTTCAAAAGGGGTGAAAAAAGGTATTGAAAAATTAAATAACATTTTGATGCCATCACTTCTTATTATATTATTGGTGATGTTTTTTTATAGTATGAGTTTAGATGGTTTTAAACAATCAATAGAGTTTATGTTTTATCCAAATTTTGATAAATTTGAAGCAAACTCTATAATTATAGCAGTAGGTCATGCTTTTTTTACACTCTCAATTGGTATGGCTACAATATTAACATATTCTGCTTCATTAGGAAAAGAAGTAAATATAGTAAAAGCTTCGATAACTGTCGTTTCACTAGATACGATTATTGCAATTGTTGCAGGTATTATAATCTTTTCAGTAGTATTCACATCAGGTCAAGAACCAGGAAAAGGACCAGGCTTAGTATTTATAACACTACCTGCAATTTTTTATGAGATGGGAGCTATTGGAAATGTTATGGCTGTTGCCTTTTTTGTTGCTTTGGCGTTTGCAGCAATCACTTCAGCTATCTCAGTTTTAGAACCAACAGTGATGTATTTAGTAGAAAGACGAGGGATGAATAGATCAAATGCTACGTATGGAGTTTCTATTTTGATTTATCTTTTAGGTTTATTTGCATTGTTATCTAATACAAATGAGTATTCTGCTTCTCTTACATTTGGTACAAAAAACTTATTTGATTGGTTTGACTTTATAACAGCTGCTATAATGATGCCTATAGGTGGAATTATCATCGCTCTTTTTGTTGGATATATTATGGATAGAGAACTATTGCGAAATAGATTGGTTCCTTATATGGGAGAAACATTTTTTAAAGTTTGGTTAATCATGATTAGATATGTAGCTCCTGTAGCTATATTTATCCTCATGTTAAATGAAACTGGCATTATAAAGTTTAAATAAAATGGCAATAGCAATATTAACTTCAGGTGGAGATTGTGCAGGGATGAATCCTGCAATCAAACAGTTTGTAGATTATTGTTTTGTGAAAGGTCATGAGCCTTATTTAATTTATGATGGATTAGAAGGTTTAATAGACAATAAAATTAAGAAAGCCACGCATTCAGATGTCGCAGGTATAATTCATGAGGGTGGTACGATACTTCGTTCATCAAGATCAAAAAGATTTTTTGAATTAAAATATAGAAAAAAAGCATTTAAAAACTTACAAAAACATGGGATTGATAAAGTAGTTATCGTTGGGGGAGATGGTTCTTTTAGAGCACTAGACCAGTTTTCAAAAGATTTTAAAATATCTTGCATAGGTATTCCTGCAACTATAGATAATGATATTTTTGGAACAGATTATTGTTTAGGGGTAGATACAGCTTTAAATGTAATCAGAGGTGCAACAGATGCAATAAGAGATACTTCTAGCTCTTTTAAACGAGCTTGTGTTGTAGAAACAATGGGAAGAGGATGTGGATATTTAGCGTTAGTTTCAGCTTTAACTTCTGGTGCTGAAATTTGTATTATTCCTGAATTAAAGTATGATTTAAAATCATTACAAAAGAGATTAAAACAAGAGATAAAAGATGGAAGAAACTATATTGTATGTATAGTTTCAGAAGCGACTGAACAAACAGAAAATTTAGTTCAATGGTTAGAAAAAAAAGTAGGTATAGAAACAAGAGCTACTATTTTAGGACATATACAAAGAGGTGGAAATCCTACAGTCTATGATAGACTTATGGCAACAGAGTTTATAACATATGCTATAGATAAACTTCTTGAAGAAAAAATGACAAATACTTTAGTGATAGTATATAAAGACGGTGAATTTTCGTTTCAAAGTATAGACTATATCACCTCTTCAACCTATAAAATAAAACAAAATTTACTTGATATAGCCGTAGGGATGACACGATAAGGAGACTTGTTGTGTCAATTTTTACACAATTTTTACACAAAACTATAATATACTTTTATCACTAAGGATAAATTATGATAGTAGAGATAGTATTTGCAGCAGGGTGTTTTTGGGGAGTTGAAAAAAACTTTGAACAAATACCTGGAGTAATAGATGTGAAATCAGGTTATGTAGGTGGAAACTACGATAACCCAACATATAAAAAAGTTTTAGAGTATAGAGTAAATAAACCAAAAGATATCGTAAACCATACAGAAGCTGTACAAGTAAAGTTTGACAATACTAAAGTAACTGCAAATGAGCTTATTAAAAACTTTTGGCAGATTCATGACCCGACACAAAAAAATGGACAAGGTAATGATATAGGGGATAACTATAGAAGTGCTGTTTATTATACAAATGAAAATCAATATAAAACTATACTTGAAACTAAAGCAGTATACCAAACACTTTTAAATGAACATGGATATAAAGATATCGTAACAGAGATTCAACCGCTTAAAAAGTTTTGGGTAGCTGAAAATTATCATCAAGATTATTTAAAAAATAATCCAAATGGATATTGTCCAGATCATAGTACTGGAGTAAAGTTTGCAAACACTAAACAAGAGCTTAAAAAAGATGTTCTTCTTCCTCTTGGAGGCAAAGAGATTATTGTAATAGAATCAGAAAATTGCCCATATTGTGAAAAGTTTCAAAAAGATGTATTATCTTCATATAATGGAGATACAAAAATCAGAAAAGCCTTTGCGCAAGATGTAAAAAAATTTGATATTAAAACAAAACTTTTTGCTACACCAACAATTCTTTTTATAGAAGATGGGAAAGAGATATTTTCACATCGTGGTTATACAGATGAAAAAACTTTTTACAAAATGTTAGGTGATTTTAAACTAGGTAAAAATAGTGAAAGTTATCAAGTAGCTTTTAATAAAGGTACTGACAATAGATTTTGTAAGCAATATGATATTTTTAAAGATACTCCAGATGGTGTATTTGTAGATAAATTATCAGGAGAAATTCTTTTTGATACAAAAGATAGATTTAACTCAAAAACAGGATGGCTGAGTTTTTATAAAGCAGTTGATGGTTCTACAATAGAAAAAGATGACTTTAGTTATGGTATGAGTAGAGTTGAGGTATTAGCAAAAAAAAGTGGCATACATCTAGGCCATGTTTTTCCAAGACCAGACGGGAAAAGAAGATTTTGTATAAATGCCACAGTATTAGATTTTATAGCAAGAGATAAACTACAAAAATAGTTATATGTAGAACTATTTTATACTAAGAGTAAACTACTTAAATAGGCTTGCTCTTGGTATTTGTTGAGTTCATTTGGTAAAATTATCTCATTTGCTTTTGTGTACTTTGTGATAGCTTGAGAGGTTATAAAGCTTACTTCACACACCTCATTTAGTTGTATAATCGCTTCAGATTTAAACGTGACTGCCCCACCAGCAAAAGTACCTTTTTTTGCTCTTTTTTTCAGAGCGATTTTTTCTATGTTATACTCTTTTAGAAATGACTCTATTTCACTTTTAAACTTTAATATAGAATCTATTTTTTCATCATCTTCTAAAACAAACTTTTTTATTTTGGTGTTAATATATGAAGTTTCTGTTTGAGAAGTTTCTATTACTGATACTATTGCATTGTTAGATTTAAGTTCTATCCCACAAATTTTCATTTTATCATCTCCTTAATACCTCTATCTTCTAATAAGTCAAATTGTATTTTATTTTTATGAATATCATTTTGTTTTAAATACCAAAAAGTTCCACTTGTTATAATTGTGATGATACATATAACTTCTATCATTTTCTCTTCCTCTTTTTTATTATGAGAGATTGTATCAAACTATTTTATTTTAATTGAAAAAGATGACAGATTGTTAATTTTTTTAAAATTAATAATCTGATAAAGTAAGATTTTGGTATACTCTACGTATAAAGTCAAGGAAAATAGATGGGATCACTGCTAAGCCAAAATTCTTATATAGTAGATATTGTAAAAAGTAATATTGATTTAGATGTAAAATATATAAAAAATATAATAGATTTACTCGAGGATGGTAGTACAATTGCATTTATTGCAAGATATAGAAAAGATTTAACCGGAAATGCAAGTGATGAAACTCTTTTAAAATTTCAAGATATATATGAATATTCACAAAAACTTATCAAAAGAAAAGAGGAGATATCTCATATATTAAGTGAGAAAAAAACCCTCAGTGAATCTTTAAAAAGACAGATCGCAGAAGCTACACAATTAAGAGCTTTAGAAGATATTTATGAACCATATAAAGGTGTAAAAAATACACGAGCAGATGATGCTATTAAAAATGGACTTGACAACTTTGCAAATATAATCTCAACTATGAAGTTTACGAAAGAAGATATTGAAAAAAAAGCAAAAAATTTTATAAATAATAACATTACCACAATTGAAGATGCAATAAATGGTGCAAAAGATGTTATAGCTTTACGTTTTTCTCAAGAGTTAAAAACAAAAGATGGCTTGCGAAAAAACTTAGCAAACCATGCAAGTATAGTTACAAAAAGGACAGAATCTTTTCAAGAAAATGGTTTATATAAAAACTTAGTTGATTTAAGTCTTAAAACTAAATATATCAAATCTCATCAACTATTAGCAATTTTACGAGCTGTAAATGAAAATGAACTTAGTGTAAAAATAGAGGTAGATGTAGAGTATTTAATTAGTAATATCAAAAAATATAGAATACCATCTACTGCTCCTAGTTCTAAAGAGATAGTTTTAGATGCATATATTAATGGACTTAAAAGACTTCTCCTTCCTAGTTTAAAAAGAGAACTTTTAACAAACTTAAAACAAAAAGCGAGTGATGAGGCTATAGAGTTATTTGGTAAAAATTTAAGAGAACTGTTAATCACACCACCACTAGTAAATCAAGTTATTTTAGGGATGGATCCTGGATATAAAACAGGTTGTAAACTTGCTGTCATTGATGAAAATGGGAATTACATAGACTCTACTGTTATCTATTTGTTAAGTGCAAGTAGTTTAGAAGAGTCTTCTAAAGTGGTGATGAAGTTAATTACAAAGTATAATATCACAGCCATCGCTATAGGAAATGGAACTGGTTCTAAAGAGACGGCTAGTTTTATACATATGTTAAAGCAAAAAAACAATTTAAAAATAAATTATGCTGTTGTAAGTGAAATAGGGGCTTCTGTATATTCTGCTTCTAAAATAGCACAAGAGGAGTATCCAGATTTAGATGTAACCATAAGAGGTGCTATCTCAATAGCTTCAAGACTTCGTGATCCTATGTCAGCTTTGGTAAAAATAGATCCTAAATCTTTAGGAATAGGACAATACCAACATGATGTCGATCAAAAAAAGCTAACAAATAAGCTTAATGTGACAACATCTATTTTAGTAAATAAAGTAGGAGTCGATTTAAACTCAGCCTCGTATAAACTTTTATCTTATGTGTCAGGAATTAGTGAAAACCTTGCTAAAAATATAGTAATGTTTAGAAATGGTATCGGAAGTTTTACAAGCAAAAGACAACTCTTACAAGTAAAAGGAGTAGGTGGTAAAGCTTATGAACAAAGTGTAGGGTTTTTACGAATTAAAGATGGTGAGAGCTTTTTAGATAATAGCGGAATCCATCCTGAAAATTATGATGTTGCTAAATATATCAAAAAAAATTGTGATTTAGAAACCATGGATTTACAAAAAATAGAAGAGTTATCTGAAAAATTTGATTGTGGATTAGAAAGTTTAAAAGATATTATAGTTGAGTTAAAAAAACCTGGATATGATATTAGGGATGAGTTAGAACAAATCTCTTTTTGTGAAGATATTAAAAGTATTGAAGAGTTAAAAATTGGTGATAGTGTAAATGGAGTGGTTCGAAATATTACTGATTTTGGAGCATTTATAGATATAGGTTTAAAAAATGATGCAATGCTTCATATCTCACAATATTCACATAAACGTATCTCCCATTTGATGGATGTTTTAAGTGTAAATCAACAACTTAAAAATATCAAAATACAAAATATAGATATCCAAAGAAATAAAATTTCTCTTACTATGCTCGATTAAAAAATATTGTAATATATGAAATTAACAAAAGATGATATAAAAGAAAATGTAGATTTGAGTGCCTTTAATAGGGGGTATCATTATTTTAAAGATGGTGATGTCGAAGAGTATGAGCTTTTTGAGGAAAGTGATGAATTAGTAAGTTTAAATGCTTTTGTAAGAGGGATGCAAAAGTATGAACAAGATGTAGATATCACTTATAAAAATAAAAAAATAAAAATATCAGGACGATGTAGCTGTCCTTTAAAAGAAAATTGTAAACATGTAGTTGCTGTATGTTTACAGTACTTATCTGATAAAAAAAACGAAAATCCAACAAATAAATATGATAAATGGATAGAATCTTTAAAAGAGATAACTACAAATAAAAAGTTTCATTTTTATCAAACTGACCCTTTTGTTACGTATAGACTCTTTGGTTCAGATACTAGAACTGAGACAAATGATTTAAAATTTTATCTTTGTAAGTTTTTAAAAAATGGCACGATAAATCAAGGAACACTTTTAAATAGTGATAAATATCTTTTTAGTAAATTTTATGATGAGTCAAAATATGAAGATGATAAAAATATTATAGAACTCTGTAGTGTTTTTTTTAAAAAATCAGGAAATAAAACTACTAAGATAGAGGGTGTTTTAGGATACATGCTCATTGTAGAGTTAATGAAAACAAAAAGATGTTTTTATAAAGATGAAGCAGTTCCGTTACATTTTAGTGAAGAGAATATAGTGTTAGAATTTTCTTGGGAAAAGGTAGCTGAAAACTATGAGCTTATTTTAAAAAATAAAGAACAGTATCAGCTTTTATTTACCCAGCCACCTTTAGCAATAGATATTAAAAAGAATAGAATTGTTACAATAGATACGAAGATGAAAAGTAAATTTTTAGAGCAGTTACTTGAGATGCCCATCATCCCTAAAGAAAAAATTTTGGAGCTTTGTAAAATTATAGAAAAAAATTCAAATAAAGCTATTTTTACTCCACCTGATGATTTAAAACAAAATTTTAAAGAGATTATTCCCACCATAAAAATCTCAAAAGATGAGATAAATGAGTGGTTTAAACTCTCTTTTAATATAGAGTTTGATGG
>Ga0193953_1000752_pt1 | contig 16439 bp, 17 predicted proteins | sample BB_4_MG_FD_140325 | JGI IMG/M metagenome (GOLD analysis project Ga0193953, IMG submission 140325) | Microbial mat bacterial communities from the Broadkill River, Lewes, Delaware, United States - BB_4_MG | ecosystem: Environmental > Aquatic > Freshwater > River > Microbial mats | place: USA... | reverse complement strand
CTTGGTTAGCTTATGCAATTCCGTATTTTCGAAAAATACCACCATTACCAGATGATCATGAGCTAACTTTTGTAAAAGGGCAATTTGATGATGTGCGGAGCTAATGCTTTCAAAATTTGTATAAAGCACAATGAGACTGCGGTGATGGATTCGGCGACGTACCATTGTGTAGAGTGCCCGCATGTTGTGCTCTTCATAACCAGTGGTTTGATTGTAAAGCGTTTCCATAATGGTTTGCATGTGCTTGCCATTTCGCTGTGGCGGCACAATGGAACGGACTTCATTATTGAAAGTAATCAGTCCTGCTTTGTCTTGTTTCAACATCGCAATTTTGGAAAGTACCAGCGAAGTGTTGATGGCATAATCCAAAAGGGTCATACCAGAAAAGGGCATTTTCATGGATCGGCCCATGTCGATAACTGAGATAACTTGTTGGGACCGCTCTTCCTGATATTGATTAACCATTAGGCCCCCTTTGCGAGCTGTTGCTTTCCAGTTGATAGTTCGGTAATCATCCCCTTTAATGTACTCCCTGATTTGATCAAACTCCATTTGATGACCAACGCGTCGTACTTTTTTAATCCCCACTTCTGTTAAGCGGTTAGAGATGGCCATCATCTCAAATTTCTTCATCTCTTTAAAGGAGGGGTAGACTTTAGCCATGACATCTTCCGAGAACCGGAACCGGCGGTGCAGTAATCCCAATGGCGAAATGGTAAATACGTTCAGGGCACCGAAATGATACTCGCCCCGTTCTACAGGCCGTAATTGATAGGTGAAGTTTTCTTCGGCTCCGGCTTTTAATGTGATATGGTGGCAAAAATCACGGTATTGAAATTGGACGGGTATTTCGTCAATCACTTTCAGTGAAATTGGAAATGGATAGTGATTTTGTAGTGAAATACGAATCTCATTATCATCCCCATTGGAAAAACGTTCATCCATTTCCCGGCGTCCTGTAATTTGCCCTTCTCGTTGGAAAAAGAGTAAGAGGGCATCTGTTATCACAGCCAGGATCCAGGCCGCAAGTAGGATGAGCGATAAGTTAAACAGGAAGGCTCCAAATTGTCCCAAGGCAAGCAGGACAACCAATGCTCCTAAGCTGTAGTAGAATCGGGCTGAAAGAAATAATGTCTTCCTTTTTTTTGGCATAATTGAGATTTCGCTTTGCCGACGGCCAGTAACCGCCGGATAAAGATGGTGTTTGACAATTCTAATCCAATGATTTAGCGCGGTACTTCCACAGAGTCGATAATTTGACGGATCACAATTTCCGGACGAATACCTTCCATTTCTTTTTCAGGTGTCAGTATCACCCGGTGATGTAAGACCGGAATAATCACTTGCTTGATGTCGTCAGGTGTCACAAAGTCGCGTCCTTCAAGTGCTGCAAAAGCTTTGGCAGAATTTAATACGGCCAGTGAAGCACGTGGACTGCCGCCCAGGAATAGTGAGCTACTACTGCGTGTTTTGTCAATTATCACAGCGATGTATCGTAACAAATCATCTTCCACCAAAACTTTCCTGGCCATCTCCTGGTATTTGATAATCTCTTCAGCTGTTACCACCGGATTGATCATGGCTAATTCATCTTTTTCTTCACGTTTTTGAGCGTTCACCAAAATACCGACCTCCTGATCCAGGCTTGGGTAATCAATCTCAATTTTGAAGAGAAAGCGGTCTAACTGAGCTTCGGGTAAGCGGTATGTTCCTTCGTGTTCCACCGGGTTTTGTGTGGCGAATACCAGGAAAGGTGACTCTAAAGGGCGAGTGACCCCGTCTGTTGTGATCTGCCGTTCTTCCATCACTTCGAACAATGCCGCCTGTGTTTTGGCTGGTGCCCGGTTTATCTCATCGATCAGGACCAGGTTTGAAAAAATCGGACCTTTGTTGAATTCAAAGGAAGAGGTGCCGTTGTTAAATATTGTGGTTCCGGTGACGTCAGAAGGCATCAAATCAGGGGTAAACTGTATCCGTGCAAAATCTGTTGAGATAGATTTTGCAAGCAGTTTGGCCAACATGGTTTTTGCCACTCCGGGTACACCTTCGATTAATACATGACCATTGGCAATAACTGCCGTCAGCAGCATGTCTAATACTTTTTCCTGCCCGACAATTACTTTATTAATTTCACTTCGAATGCGAAAGGCCGCATGATTAAGTTCTTCAAGCGGTAAGCGGGTTTCAAAAGGACTTTGTTGATCCATATTATGAGTGTTTATTTTTATCTGCAATTATCGTAAAAGTATTCAATTTTCTTGTTAAACTGTTCCAGGTCTTCCTCTGATAAGCGATCAATATGATGTAAGCTGCTACCTAGATCAAACAACTGTTTGATGGTGCGTATCGGTATGCCTGATTTTTCAGATAGTTGTTGGTGCAACTCACCCGGGTCTGCAGTGGTATTGACATAATAACGCGACCGGATAAACTCCAGAAAATAGGTGTATCGCTTTTGGGCAATATCCAAATGGTTACGCCGGCTGAAATACAGGCGTCTAATGGTTTGTACAAAATTGATAGTGCTGTTCTCGAGCGGGCGAATAATCGGTATTTTTCGTTGCTTACGACCAAATTCAAAAATGAAGAACAGAGCCGTGCCAATTAGTAATAAATACCAGGCATAGCGCAGGGGTTTATGCTTAAAAATGTAGATGAGTTTTGAAACAGCCTGAAATGGTTTTGGTTTGTAATGCTCATCCCAAACGGTGGATTGGTCTGGTAAATAGGATAAACATTTAAAGATATATCCATAGTTATCCTGAACCAGCATGTTATAATTGGTAAAAGCCAGTGGGTTCAGATTAATGAATACCTGTCCGGCACCATGCTTTAGGCGGATAAAGTTGGTTTTTCCTTTATTATTAAATCCTAAAACAGTTGCTTTTAAACTGTCGTATTTTGTAAAGTAATTGTTGCTGATGGCTTTTTTATACCAGTAACCCAATGGGGTTTTCAGTTTACGATTAGCCAGGTTGAAACTGACGGAATCCATTATTTTTAGCTGGAATAATTCCGGTTCATTGATTTCCAGTTTAAATGTATCCAGTAAGTTTTTAGATAAGGATTGAGCGGCAATAAAAATGGAATTGCCTGCTTCGGCCACTTCCAACACCTTGTCCAGTTCCCGGTTTTGGGGTTGATAATCTGTATTGATAACAATGTAATTGGTCGCTTCCGGAATTACCTCTCCCAGAAAAGAGATGAATTCGGAATGGCTGGTGACAATGTCATCATCACCACCAAAGAGTACCGGTAGTTGATCGAAAAGAATGCTGTTGCCAAAGGGTATTTTGTCTTTCTTTGAATAACTCAGTGACCAGTCAATTTCCCTGGGGGCATAGGCCATCACAATCGCCAGGGCAATGACCACCGCAGGAATTACATAGAATGACCAATGTATATTTCGTTTTGATGCCATGATTAATGCTTGCTATTTTGTTTGACCAAGCGGTTTGTAAAATCTTCAAATTGTAATTGCACGCTTTGAAATTGTGCTTTGCCCAGGCTAAACTGACCGAACCAGATATATTCATAATTCCGGATTAACTGCAGAAATGTGGATTTTAATTCCTGATCCTGTAATTCATAATAGTACTCACGATCGGTTTTCCATGTACTCCATTTGATGAGTTTCATGGTGTTTAATTGTTTCAGCAAAAGAATGAATAAAATGCGGGTTGCTTCCCGGTAAGCTTCTGCATCAATAAAAGCATGCAGTTTCTTTTCCAGGTTTCGATCATCAATATTAACGTGTGCCGCAGAGAAGGATAGATCAGTTACCTGCGTCGAGCGTGAGAATATGAACAGCCCTTTCACCGGGACTCCCAGTATTTTCAGGATGAGAAAGATTAATGCTATTGCCGCAACAGCAATAAGGGTCCATCCCAATACCGACCAGGATCCTTCGCTCAATGATATTTTTCTGAGGATCCACCTCAAAAGGCGTGACCACCAGGATTCAGGTTCCTTAACAAAGTCGTATTTGTACTCGGGATCTTGCCTGTACCGGTCAATTTCATCCACGGTGGGCTGGCGCAGGTCTACTTTTGCGGCATCCCATGCCATCGTAATAGTGCTATCTTTTTCAGGTACATGTTGATCTACTCCGTGCGATGGCAGAGAACAAATGATTAAGCTAAAAAGAAGAAATGCTTTATACCACTTCATCAACTGGTGTCTCGGATATTTTTTCAATGCGGTTAAGAATTGAGTCGTTGTCTTTTTCTTCTTTCAGGCTAGTATAATGAAATCCGATGGCTAACATAAATAAGCTGTATAGCCACATGGAACCATAAATACCAATTAAGGAAAAGACAAGCATCATACTGGTGTTGAATTGTGGCATCTGGCCCGATTGAGCACCGGTAATGATCATGAAAAAGAAATAGATGTAGAGAGGAATCTGGAAGACCGCCCCCATGGTGCTAACAATGATGTTCATCACAAAAAGAAGTCCAAAGGTCTTCCACCAGTTGTTTTTAGTGAGTTTAAAGCAACGGGTAAGGGTATCGCCATACCCTTTGTCTTCAAAGACCTTGACTACCCAAAGCAGTGAAAGGGGCACCATTATAAAAATCATTCCTACCATGAATATAATGACAAATGGAATGATAAAAACCGGGCTTATGGTGGTTAGTAATCCACCTATCAGGCCGATAGCAGAACCAGCTATTACTATAAGTATGAACGTTAAAATGCTGAATCCGGCCAAGGCCCAGATATCCTGCATGAGTTTTCGGGCGACATCTGATGGTGTAAAGTTACCCCGACCTTTGGTTTTGTAGAGTAGCATGTACTCATAAATCACACCGGACATCACTACTTGTGTCACCAGTGCACTCAGTATGAGTAGTGCATACCAGCCCCACGGCAGGTTTATTTGGCCTTCATTTCCCATTTGGCCAATTTCACCCGCCATGGCTAACTCAAAGGTGCCTTTGAAATAAAATGTTAATGATACGGCCAGGCCCAGTAAAGGAAAAAAAGTATACAAGGCCACTGTTTTAAAAAGTGGTTTAAATTCTTGTCGCACAAAGGCAAAACAGGCATTGATGACATCGCTGAAGTTGCGTTGTTCATCCAGTACAATATCCGGTTTAGTGATCATGTTCATGGGCTTGATTTAATTGAGTCGTTTGAAAAACTTTTTCGGGGTATATAAAGAAATACCAGATGATGAAGGCCAGCGACAAAATGATAATAAGCATATTTAACCAGTTGGCCATGGTATCGTAGTAACGTGTTATAAATCCTTCGAGGAAACCGGCCACAATAAACACCGGCATTAATCCGAGCATAATTTTGGTGCCATCTTTGGCGCCTTTAATAAAGGCTTCTTTACGTGGATAGGTGCCGGGAAAGATGAGTTTTTTACCCAGCACAATACCGGCTCCTCCGGCCAGTACGATGGCTGATAATTCCAAGGTGCCATGAATCATAATTGCCAGGGTACTTACCCCCAGAAGATTCTTTTGATAAAAAAAAGCCTGAAAACTGCCCACCATTATCCCGTTGTTGAATAAGGAGAAAAAGGTACCTAGGGGACTAAGAAGTCCTAACAAAAAGGTGACGAACGACACTTTGATGTTATTTATGGTGATCATTAAAAACATGGGCATTTCACCCATTTTCCCATACACAGCCATGGGGTCTCCTTTTTCGATGCTATCCAATGTCATGTTTACATATTGATCGCCCAAGATAACTCTGACAAAACTATCATCTGATAAGGCCGAAACAACTCCTAGCAGAGCCGATATTAAGAAAATTCCCAGAGATAAAAAGAAGCTGGGGCGCGCGTCATGCAGCACTAAAGGTAACTCTTTGGTGAAAAAGCTAATGATGCGGCTTCCTTTCTCCCGTTTGTTGCGGTAAATCTCCTGGTGGGTTTTTTGCGTCAGGTTGTTGAGATACATGAAGGTGCGTGACCGGGGATAGAAGGTACGCGCATAGCTCAAGTCATCAGTGAGCTGAATGAATTGGTCAGCCAACTCATCCGGATCAATGTGTGACGGACTTTTAAGTTGTTGCTCAAATTTTTCCCAACGCGATTTATTGCGATTAATAAACGTAATTTCTTTCATAGGCTGGCCACAAAGAGTAACGCGAATAAATGAATTTTTTTACACATAAAAAACTTATTTTTGTACTTTTGATCAATTGATATAAGCACCGGATAAATAGAGCTGCACCATATGGAAAGTTTGACCGTTGAAACGACTCAGAACGTCGATATAGAATTTCAGTTAGCCAGTGTTGGCGACCGTATCATTGCTTATTTTTTAGACGGTTTTTTCATTGTCTGTTACGTTCTGTTATTAGCACTAATCCTGGGAATAGGAGGTGATTCTTTCAATTGGATCTTTATGTTGCTGCTGTTGCCTGTTATTTTCTATCATTTGCTTTGTGAAATGTTTTTTAATGGACAAAGCTTCGGTAAGATGATCATGAAATTACGGGTGGTGAAGAAAGATGGGAGCGAGTTAACGTTCGGTGCTTGTTTTATTCGGTGGTTATTTCGTCTGGTGGATATTGCATTAAGTCAAGGCCTGGTGGCTTTGTTAACAATTGTCATTACGGGCAAAGGACAGCGAGTGGGTGATATGGCTGCAAGTACCACTGTTTTGAAGATGGATGGAAAGAGCCATTTGAGTGATACGATCTACATTGATCTGAAAGACGATTACGTTCCTGTCTATCCGGAAGTTCAGAAGCTTTCAGACAGTGATATGCAAACCATTAAAGAAGTGTTGCTGGTGGCATCCAAAGATAGTTCTTATACCTCTATTGGGGCGCCTCACCCTTTGGTGATCAAAACAAAAGAAGTGGTGCTGAAGAAGATGGGCGTGGAGACAAAGATGTCCGGTAAAGATTTTTTAAATACGCTGTTGAAGGATTATAATTACTTTCATAAATAGCTTTAACCCCAAGCTTTAGCCTGGGGTTAAGAAGTACTTGTATCAGGTTATTCCTCAACTTTCACTTGAGCCGCCATTTCTTTAGCACGCTCAACGATTGCCATCACATCGGAACCAACTTTATCATAGGCCAGTGTCACTCCCATGCGTCGAAAAGGGCGGGCCGTTGATTTGCCAAACAAGCGCAAGTCGGATTTCGGATAAGTAGCTGCTTTTTCCAGGCCTGGGTAAGTGGGATTTTCCACATCGATATGGGATAGAATGACAGCACTGGCACCTGTCCTTTCCAGGGTGATTTCCGGAATGGGTAAGCCTAATACTGCCCGGCAATGTAACTCAAATTCATTGAAATTTTGCGTACCTGCCAGTGTCACCATACCCGTGTCATGCGGACGAGGAGATAATTCCGAGAAGACCACACCGTCTTCACAAATAAAGAATTCAACTCCCCAGATGCCTGCTCCACCTAATGCCTTGGTTACTTTTGCGGCAATTTCACAAGCTTCCTTTTCATTTGCTTCTGAGATGAGGGCCGGCTGCCAGCTTTGTTGGTAATCGCCTCGTTCCTGCACGTGCCCGATGGACGGACAGAAAAGTGTGTCTCCATTTTGTTGGGTGACGGTGAGCAGGGTGATTTCAGAGGTGAAATTCACAAAGGCTTCCACAATGACTTCGCCAGCGTCTCCGCGTCCTTTTGCCCCGGCTATCTCCCAGGCTTTTTGAATATCTTCCTGAGTTTTAACAACTGATTGACCTTTGCCCGAACTCGACATCAGTGGTTTTACAACACACGGCATACCCACTGTTGCCACAGCTTCATGCATCTCTTCCAATGAGGTAGCATACCGGTATTTAGCGGTTCGGATACCCAAATCGATGGCGGCCAAATCCCGAATGGCACGCCGGTCCATGGTGAAATTGGCAGCCTTAGCACTTGGCACCACTTGAATACCTTGCTTTTCGTAGGCATAAAAACGTTCGGTACGAATGGCTTCGATTTCCGGCACTATGATATCGGGCTGATGTGTGGCGACCACTTGGTCTAATGCGTCGCCATCCAGCATGTTAATGACTTCGTTGGCATCGGCTACTTGCATGGCCGGTGCATGGCTGTAACTATCAACTGCCACAACAGTTTGTCCCAATCGTTGTGCGGCAATCACAAACTCTTTACCCAACTCACCTGATCCTAAAAGGAGAATTTTCTTTTGCATATATATTGTAATTTAGAGTATTAACGCTAGAAAATCAGAAGGCAAAAATACAATAACTTAGCTTTCAAAGCTAAATTCGATACTGACTTTAAACTTTCTATGTTCGTTATTTGGGGGGGGGAAGGATTCCCTATCTTCAAAAATCACGCATGTATTGTTTTTTTTGAAAGCCGGCACTAACGGCATGTGACGGATAAGTCTCTTCCACCGCGGATAACACCTCTTTTAGGCCGGATAAGTCGTTTTGCATCGCGGATAACAGGTCTTCTCCCATGGTTAAGAGGTGGTGCTACGCGGATAAATACCTCTAGCCATCCGGATAAGTGATGCACTATGGCGGATAAACCACATTGGCATGCGGATAAATGAATAAAGCCGATGGTTCATGTAATTCCCTGAACTGTTAGAGCGCTTTTTTTACCGGTTATTGAGTTCTTGTTGAAATTCATCCATAATCTGATCAAATGCCGGATAGATTTTTTTTGCTGCTTCAATGGATTGATGGGCCAAAAGCGCCTTCATCTGTTCGTCATTTCCATGTTCGTATAAGTACTCAATCAGCGCACCGCCAACGGTGTAATTGTATTCATCGCGCTTGTCTTTCGGGTTTTCCCAATAGTTTAACACATCCAGTTTCTGTCCATTCAGATGTTTTTGTGCCACTTTCATGCGATCCCGATTGGTCTGATCAAAATACACGGCGATCCCTTCATTTATTAACCGTGATTGGAAAGTGGGTTTCATGCCATAAAAACAAAGAATGTGGGTGATTTCATGACCTCTGGTCTGATGAATGCTGGAATGAATGATGCAGGTTTTGGTAGATGCCCATCCCAGGGTTCGACCCAATAATTTTTTAGCGTCGTTGGGTTTCGCCCAAATGTAGTAATCAATTTTTTTCAATGGCCTGGCGAGAAAAAATGCATTGATGGTTTCGTAAGCCATTTCCCGGTCGCGCATATAATTCTGGATATTTTTAATGGCTGAAGTATCCTGAAAATGAAAAATCAGGTGTTTGGTTTCATACTTGTACCATGTTTCCAGGTATTCATTGGTTTTAAGTGAATTTAGATGTCGTTTGGAGGAAGCTACTGAGTTTTTTGTGGCATTTAATGTAATACATTCCTTTAAATAGCGTTGGGCTGTCTGTTTATCTTTTAACTCTCCATAGCACCTGCCCAGATAGTTATAGGCCCACCCCTGAACCCAGTCTAAATTGTTTGCTTTCGTACTTAATGAGAGGTGGTGAATGGCCTTTTCATACTGTTGGATATCAAAGTAACTTCGGCCTACGACCAGATTAATCTCGCCATTATGTGGTTGGCGTTTCAAAGCTTTCAAACCAGATTCAATGGTTTGGGCATATTGTTTTCGATTATACAATTCCCAAATGGCTTTGCTGGATTGTGCAGTAGATGAGATTGTAACTAGTACCGTCAGTACGAGTATCAGGAATGATTTCATGGGTTGGGGATTAGGTAGATGCGATTGATTTATTCGTTAAAAGGCATTAATCCGCCCCATAGGAGTTTTAAAAACATCCTATGAGATGGATTGCTTTGTGAGATAAGCTATTGATTTGCCTGAAGGTGTTCTTGAATGATGGGTTCAGCTTGTGAGAGATCTGTTTCCTGGATAAATAGATCAATAGCAGACGGCACGCCTCCTCCAAAACCAGCGGTTAAACCCGATTGGTAATCATTTTGGATGTGTGCTGAAATGCCGGCATCTTCTAGTTTGCCTTTTAATATCAGCACCGCCACTTCTGTGCCACTAAATACGTGGATAAGATTGTTTGAGCTTGTCATAAGAGATGATTTTGTCAGAATATTTACCACATTAAAAATAGGATCTTTAAAACAGTTATAATATTCCGATGGTGATTATTCAATTACTTCTATTTGATCGGCCTGGATGATGACAATTGAAATATAATCCAAACCTGTTTGCTGCATTTTCGCGATTAGCTTTTTATATTCCCGTTCGAGAATGGTGTTAGCATGTCCCAGTTTTTCCTGACGTTGGATCCATTCTGCATCTTTGCAAGGTTTATGATCCACATGGCAAAGTAGTTTTGACTCCTGTTTGGTTTTTTCAATTTCGGCCCTGGTGAGTTTTGTTTCCCTGGCAATACCCCGTATGATCACACGCTTTTTTGTGAGTGACTTATCAAAAGTCTCGGTGGAGTCAGACGGAACAACCTTAATGATTTCACCATTTTCGGTTTTGAGTTTTATTTTTTGGAAATCCACACCACAGACATGGGCTACGGTTCCTTGAGTTTCAACTAATTTGCTGTCAAATTGGTGGATGTTTACAATTAAACTGTCAGCTTTAACGGGAGTGACTACTTGTTGCTTGGGAGTCATGTAGCAACTCGTGTAAATGAGTGTAGTCAGTAGTAGGAATAGGGGTAATTGTCTCATGAATCTTGTTTTTGATAAACAAATATACATAAGAAATGTTTATGGCCAAGTAAATTGCCGCAGGTTATTGTGTAGGACCTGCCCTTGCCTGGATGCATAGCCCTGTGTCACTGCTATTGTAATTCAGGAGAAAAGCTGTTGTTCACTTCAAAGGCAGAAGGTTTAGAGGTGTTCAAAATGGATTCCAACAATGGGGTCATGTGGTTTAAAGCGCCGCTATTTATGATTACTCGCCACAAGGGTTCCATTTTTTTCCAACCACCAGTGTATAGAAAGTGTTTGATGGTGTTGGCCAGTTGATCGTGCACCATGGAAGCTTTCCAGATATTCGACCAGCTATAAAAATTGCGATAGGCTTTCCAGTACCCGTCTTCTAATGCGTCTGGAGAAAGTATTTTTGGTTGGTACACCACCCGCCTGGTCGTGTAATGATTCCAATTATGGGAGGTGATGCGCTTATCCATTTCCATTTGTTGAAAAAGACGTGTGCCCGGATAGGGCGTCAGGATGTGATACGTGGCGGTAGTAATGCCATTGGTTACACCCCACTCGACAGTGCGATCAAAAACTTCAGGTCCGTCATTATCCAGTCCGAATACGAAACTACCATTGATCATTATGCCCAGGTCATGGAGGCGTTTCACAGCTGTTTCGTAATTGCGTTTCAAGTTTTGACTTTTGTTGCTTTGTTTGAGGTTTTCAGGCGAAAAAGTTTCGAAGCCTACAAAAACACTTCTGAGACCAGCTTCTGCTGCCTTTTCAATTAAGTCATCTTTTAGTATCGAATCGACTGTAGCTGCTCCTTGGAATACTCGGTTCATCCCCCGCATGCCTTCAAATAGTGATTCGGCGAAAGATCGGTTAGCCAGCAAATGATCATCCAGGAAATAGAGGTGACGCCCCGGTAAACGATCGATTTCTTGCAATGCATCATCAACTTTTTGTGTATAAAATGAACGACCACCTTTGTAAAAGGCATCTTTGTAGCAAAAGTCGCAATGGTGTGGGCAACCGCGTGATATAACCAATGAATTGGGCACCAGATAACGTTGGTGCTGAATTAAATCACGCCTGATAATTGGCATGTCATGAAGCGACCTGCTTTTTGATACATAGTGTTTTTGGGGTTTGCCATTTCGAAAATCGTTTAAAAATCGCGGAAAGGCTTCTTCTGCAGGGCCGGTTATCAAGGTATCGGCATGGTGGGCTGCTTCTTCGGGTAGCGCTGTAACATGTAGACCGCCTAGTACGACATAGCTCCCCTTTTTACGATAATGCCTTGCAATGTCATAGGCCCGGTAGGCATTGGTGATATATACTTGTATCAAAACTAAATCGGGTTGGTCGTCTAAATCCAGTTTTTGAACATGTTGGTCAATTAACTCTACCTCATCATCATCTCGTAGCCAGCCAGCTAAAGTGGCCAGCCCTAAAGGTGGGAACAGGGAGTATTTGACAGGTCGCCATAAACTGCTTTTTGATTCAACCAGGGAGGGTAGTATCAGTTTTACTTTCATCTTTCTTGTTGAAAAAGGGCAGGAGTAGGCATGGGAATCACCTGGGCTCCTGCCCCGGAGTTAAAAATAGCTGGAGTTTTTTGAAGAGCTTGACTAAAAACTAACACTCATGAAAATGGCAAAGTAACCCACTACGACCGGGATGTTTGCCAGCATAATGGAGGCTGTTTTCAGATAGTTTTTCCACTGGTATTTGCGCCAAAGCGTAATGCCACTGATGCTGGATAAGAGCAGTAAATTTACGATGGCTGCCGTGATTACATAGTACAGGGCGATAATGGCCACTTGCATTTCATTTGTGAGTAAGAAAGTGACTAAAAACAGGGTGCCTATAGCAAAGGAGATAGCTGCTGTCCAAATGCCGATTTTATTTAATAATTGTTCCTTCATAATAAGTGTATTTTTAGGAATCGATGGATGTGTTAAAAATTTTGTCAGTGTTGATTTTTGAGGAGGCTTTCATGATGGCTGCCAGAGCTATAAACAAACCGATGTTGCCGGCCAGGAAGGCGAAATCGTTTAATTGCAGGAGCACAAATAAGAAAGCGTACAGGATGGCCAGTGACAGGAATATCCAGATGGCTTGTACACGATCCTTCAGAATGCCGTAGGAATAGAGTGTAACCATGGAAACAATACCCAGTGATGCGATGAGGTAGGCCCAGGAGAAACCGATATGTTCACTCAAAGCCGTGAGAATTGAAAAAAACAGAACCAATGCCAGGCCCACCAGAAAATACTGGAAGAGTTGAATGCGTTTCTTTTTAACAAGTTCTGTAAAAAGAAATACAAGCAGCGTAAGAGTAATAATAAGGATGCCATATTTTGCCGATCGAATGGATTTTTGATAATGATTAACTGGAACAAAGAGATCAACACCCAGCTGATGTTCGTCGATGGAGTAGCTGCGACCTTCCCAATATTGTGGGAAATTGCGGTTCAGATTAGTTACTGTCCATTGCGCTGAAAAGCCTGTTTCGGAAATGGATCTTTTGGTAGGTAAAAAGGAACCGATGAAATTAGGGTCTTTCCAACTTGATTTTATCTGAATATCTGATTTTTTACCAATGGGATTAAACGTGAGTCCATTGGAACCACTCACCTGCATGCTGATGTCGAAGACTTTTTTGCCTGCCAACACGCCTTCGCTTAGTGGTACTTTTATAGACATACCGGAGGAAGCCAAATCAGTGGTGACTAGACCGGCTTCCGGTTCCTGGTTGAGGCCCATCCAATTAAATACAACGTTTCCTTTAATGCCCCGATTATCGGATACTGCCAGGGTCAGGTATGCATTATTCCAATCTATTGTATGGGCATTTGTAGTGACCTTCGTGAGATCGCCAAAACTACCATATATCTTCAGTTCTGAATTATACAATACCTTCTTATAAATGCCGCGATAGCGGATTTCCGGAAGTACATTTCCTGTTACATTAAGATCCTCCGGCATGATGTGTAGCCACTTATGACTTTTCTTTACTTTGTCATCATCCTTAATGTAGTAGGTAAGGGGCACATGTAATACGGGCCCTGAGATAATTTGTGGTCCTCCCCACTGTAGCATCATTTCCTGATCAACTTGTTGTTCCGTTTCTTCTCGCTCGGTAATGACGGACTTAACCATGCTTAAAGGAATTAGCAATACCAAAACCAAAACACCGATGAGTATCATTTTAAAAGTCAGGGATTGGTACCATTGTTCTGTGTCGTTCATGTTCATTTTGAGTTCCATGATTCTATCTGTTTGTTGAGTAATACGATGTGCTTGTAGTTGTAAAAGTACTTTGAAATTCAAAGTACAGGTGTAAAAAAAATTATTCCTTTCCTAATAGTTTTTCCAGTGCAGCCAGATGCCTGGTAAATGCTTCTTTTCCTTTTTGTGTGGCGCTATAGGTTGTGTTAGGTTTTCGTCCCACAAATTGTTTGGATACACTGACCAATAAATGTTTCTCTAGCGCTTTCAGGTGACTGGCTAAATTGCCATCCGTCACACCCAATAGCTCTTTCAGGGTATTGAAATCGAGCGATTCATTGACCATAAGCGCCGACATGATGCCCAGGCGCACGCGGTTCTCGAAATTCTTATCTAATCCGGCAATTATATCCTTCATCGCTCATATTTAAAATACATGGCTACACCATATATAATGTGAAACACCCCAAAACCTAATGACCAAAATAATAGGCCATAGTTAAGGAAAATGCCAGCCAATAATCCTAATCCTATTTCAGTATATCCCAGATATTTAATGTCACGTTGTGTATAACGCGAGGTCATGAGCAAAGCCATTCCGTAAAAGATCAGCATGGTTGAAGCCACCAGTCGGATATTCTCCTGCCAGGCCAGAATAAAGCTGAACATACCCCCAATAGCTAAAACAAAAAACATGTTCCAGGCCATCTTTCGGGCTGTGTGGGTCCAGAATCTATTTCCATTTTTTCTAGCATGTCGCCAGCTTAAATACCATGCAGAAGTGACTGCCAGAATCAATACTGCCAAAGCATCTATAAATAATCCAATTCGCACAAATGAGGTATTGGCTCCTTTTAAGGATATCATAAACTCATTGTAGAGATTACCTCCTTGATCCAGTATGAAAAAATGAGCTACAGCTGCACCTAATAGAGCAAACAGTCCGGCAGCTACACCTGACAAGCCACTGAGGGATAAAAATTTTGAAGACTCCTCCATCATCTGACGGATCGCCTTAATATCTTCAAGGGAGGTTTGTTCATTTTTCATATCATAGTACTTTGCAGTTCAAAGTAAAATCATTTGTGCCACAAACGCAAATTTTTTACTTCGAAAAGTAAAAATTATTTTCAAAGCAATTTACTGATGGCACGTGTTGATGATCACCTTTTAGACTAAATCACAGGCATCTGCTGGCATCCAATGGGCGTCTTTACCTTCCCATTTTACATTGCAACCTATGGGATTGGTTTTGGTATATGGCAAATCTTTATCGGTAGTTAATGCGTGCAAAACGATGTCTAAAGTGTTCTCGGTCATTCTGGATGTATCACGAGGAGAATTCACGCCTCGTCCGGTATAAACTAAATTTCGATCCTTGTCAAATACATAAAAATGAGGTGTTCGGAGTGCACCATATTTAAACGCAATCGCTTGTGATTCATCATAAAGATATGTCCAGGGAAACTGGAATGTTTCCATGCGTTTTACCATGTGGGCGAAATCATCTTCTGCATAGGTGTGTTTGCTATTGGAGTTAATGCCGACAAATGTGACATCTTCTGCTTGGTATTTTAAGGCTGTCTCTCGTGTCACTTCATCCGATCCGATAACATAAGGGCAGTGATTGCAGGTAAAGAAGATAACCAGAAAGTTAGAATTAAAATGATTTAAAGTGTACGTATTGCCATCCGTAGCCGGTAAATAAAAGTTCGGGGCAGTTTGTCCAATTTCGAGCGTAAAGGCCATGATACAACTGTTTTAGTTCATTAATCAAACAGTAGTCAAGCTGGATTTGTTTGACCGGCATTAAAACCTTTTGGCCTTGGCTTGTGTTAATTCATAAACAAAAATCCTATGTACAAAGCTTTACTTCATTCGCATAGCGGACTTCGATACATCGTCCTTCTGTTTATTTTAATAGTTATCGTACAGAGTTTGATCGGTTGGCAACGTCAACGTAAATTTGATGGAGGGCATCGACGGGTATCTAATATATCTACATGGTTGTTACACATTCAATGGGTAGTGGGTATTGCACTGTTTTTTGTGAGTACCAAGGTGCTTTTTGATGCTGATACTATGAAGAGTACCCTTTTGCGATTCTTTACCTTGGAGCATCCGGTGATGATGCTGATTGCCACCTTGCTCATTACCATTGGTCACTTAAAAGCAAAAGCATATACCAACTACAAAAGCCATAAGAAGCTGTTTTGGTACAATTTAGTGGGCTTGGTTATAATAATTGCAGCTATACCCTGGCCATTCAGAGCCGAATTGGGAACTGGTTGGTTTTAATCGACCCAATGGTGAGTGTTACATGCACAGTCTCTTCAATAAGGCTGTGTTTTTTTTATGCTCTTTCTTAAAAAATCCTAACTTCACAGCTTCAATTCGTCCTTAACGTTAACACTATAGCATATGATTTTTCTGGAGGCTAAACAAGTGGTTAAACAATATGCCAAGCATCTGGCATTGGACCACGTTAGTATTCAAGTGCCCGAAAACAGTATATACGGTTTGTTGGGCCCCAATGGTGCTGGTAAAACAACACTGATCCGTATTATTAATCAGATTACCGGTCCTGATGCCGGTGAAGTTCTTTTCAACGGCCGTAAGTTGCAGCCCGATGATGTGACGCGAATTGGTTACCTGCCTGAAGAACG